>Ga0307478_10000367_pt1 | contig 48438 bp, 37 predicted proteins | sample atmos_gasesECM4C_2_FD_203713 | JGI IMG/M metagenome (GOLD analysis project Ga0307478, IMG submission 203713) | Hardwood forest soil microbial communities from Morgan-Monroe State Forest, Indiana, United States - atmos_gasesECM4C_05 | ecosystem: Environmental > Terrestrial > Soil > Temperate...
TGGTACGACCACTATGGGGCACAGGCGGTGTATTTGCGGCTGAACGGGATTTTGCCGCCGACGGCGCAACCGGCGCCTGCGAAATAAGGTCTCACCACGGGCAAGTTGATCCGGGAAGATCTGGCGTAATGAAGGGCGCGGTACTCTCATGCGAAGTGGAGAAATCACAAGAATCTTCTCAATGTGAAACAGAGCGTTGAGAGGACGTTGAGAAAGCTACGTAAGGATCTGCTGTTCCGATCGCGTCAGGCGTCTGCGGCGAATGGCTTTCTGTTTGTTAAGTATATTAATTACAACAACTTATCCAGAGCCTTGGCGGTGCCTTGCGTTTGTGGAACGCGTTTGTGAAAAACGCTGGGAGATGGTTAGAGGACTGCAACATTTGTGCGCCAAAGGAATACGCAATGGTGTGGGTGGTCCCCCACCGGAGTCCCGCGCCGTTGCTTTAAGGCCGCATGATGACAAAACCTCAACGCAGGATGCGATACGCCGCGATAGTCTCTTGCCTCGTCTTGATGGCCGTGTGCCTGACACCTGGCCGGGCGCAGGACAATGACCATGACCGCAAAGTAGTGAAGAAGGTGGATGTGCACTATCCATCCGTCTTGAAGAGCAGGGGCATCGGCGGGACGGTGCGACTGAAGGTTTCCATCCACGCGGATGGGTCGGTGAAGGATGTGGAAGTTCTGGGCGGAAACCCGGCTTTGGCGGAAGCCGCCGAGAAATCGGTGAGGCAGTGGCGATTTGCGACCGGTGGCGAGAGCACGATGACGGTGGCAGTTGTTTTCGATCCGAATTCCTAGACCCCCAGCAAATTCCCGACAGTGGCGTCGCCGTGACTGGCGACGCGTTGTCCGTGGTCCGTGCCCCGTGTTCTGCGAAGTCTGGAAAAATACAGCCAAGCGTGGCGGTTTCACCGACTCGGCCTTTGAGAACTGTGGCGGGGATGTATCCGATCTGTACCCCAGCTGTACGGCACCCCCCTCCCCTGTTTTTTGTAAGTGTCTGCGCTAATCGAAGCGGGAGCGACTGCAGTGGTTCTGTGTTACTTTGAATTTCCATAATCTTTTTGTCTCTCCACGTTCATGAAGATCTCTTCAGGCCAGATTCGGTTGAGCGCGTCAGACCTGAGTAACCATCTGGCGTGCCGGCATTTGACGACGCTGGATTTACAAGTGGCACGCGGCGAGCGGGCGGAGCCGGATTGGACTGCGCCGGATTTGAAGGTGATTCAGGAGCTGGGTTTGCGGCATGAGGCCGCGTACCTAGCGCACTTGGGCGCACAGGGTCTGACAGTTGAAAACCTCGGTCATATCGATCACAAACACGAAGCGCGATTGCAGGCGGAAACGTTGGCTCTGATGGAGCGTGGCGCGGACGTGATTGCGCAAGGCGCGTTGCGCGATGGGGAATGGTTTGGGCGGCCTGACGTGCTTCGGCGGGTCGAAAAGCCCAGTGCGAAGTGGGCATGGTCCTACGAAGTTGCGGATACAAAGCTGGCGCGGGAAACGAAGGCGATAACGATTCTGCAATTGTCACTGTACTCAGAACTTCTAGGAAAGATTCAGGGAACGGTGCCGGAGTTTTTATGGGTGGTGCCGCCGGGAGCTGACTTTGCAGGCGAGAAATACCGCGTGAGCGAATACGCGGCGTATTACCGGTACGTGAAGGGGAGACTGGTGGGGGCGGTAGGGCGGAGAGTTCCTGCGGCGAAAGAAGTGGCGAGTGACGAGCGGCGAGTGGCGAGCAAAGCACAGACTGAAGCCTGTGCCACGGGGACTTATCCGGAACCCGTCGAGCATTGCAGCATTTGCAGGTGGTTTAGGGAGTGCGATAGGGAGCGGCGCGCGGATGATCATTTGTCGCTGGTGGCGGGGATTCGACGGCAGCAGCGGGATCAGTTTGAAGAATGGAATGCGGGGACGATGGCGAAGCTGGCGGAGTTGCCGATTCCGTTGAGAGAGCGGCCGAAGCATGGGGCTCGCGCGGGTTACGAACGAGCGAGGGAGCAGGCTCGAGTGCAGGTGGAGGGGCGCACGGAGAAGAGGTTGGTGCACGAAGCGCTTTTGCCGGTGGCGCCCGGGATGGGATTCTGCCGGTTGCCGGAGCCCTCCGCAGACGACATGTTTGTAGATTTGGAAGGCGACCCCTTTGTGGGCGAGCGGGGGCTGCAGTATTTATTTGGGTTTGCATTTCGGAATGCGACGGGCCAATGGAGTTATGAGAAGCGTTGGGCATTGAATCGCGAAGAGGAGAAGAGAGGCTTTGAGTGGCTGGTGGATGAGATTACGCGGCGGCGGGAAGCGAATCCGAAGATGCATGTGTATCACTTCGGGGGATATGAGCCGGGAGCGCTGAAGCGATTGATGGGGATGTATGCGACGCGGGAAGACGAGATTGACCGGATGTTGCGCGCCGGAGTGCTGGTGGATTTGCATCAAGCGTTCAAGCAGAGCACGCGGGCGAGCGTGGAAGAGTATTCGCTGAAAAAGATTGAGGCGTTTTACGGATTTGCACGCGCGACGCCGCTGGAATTGTCGCGGACGGCGATGCGGTATGTGGAGCACCGGCTGGAGTTGGGAAGGTTGGAAGAGGGAAAGGAGATTCCGAAGAAATTTCGCGAGACGCTGGAGGGGTACAACGGGGAGGATTGCGTTTCGACGGGGAAGCTGCGGGACTGGCTGGAGGGGGAGCGGGAAAAGGTTGCGGCGTCGGAAGGGGAGAGCATTCCGCGGTTCATGGATGGCGACGAGGAAGCCTCCGAGGAATTGGACGAGCGGCAGAAACGGGTGGCGGCACTGGTTGCGAAACTCGTGGAGGGAATACCTGCCGATCCGACGGAACGTAGGGAGGAAGAACAGGCAGAGTGGCTACTGGCGCAGCTTCTGGATTGGCACCGGCGGGAAAACAAGGCGACGTATTGGGAAGGCTTCCGGCTTGCGGACCTGGATGACCATGATTTGCTGGAAGAACGTGCGGGACTGGCGGGGATGCAGTTCGTGAAGCGATTGGGAGTGGAGCGAAATATTCCGACGGATCGGTACTCGTTCGAAAAGCAGGAGACCGAAGCGCGTGTTGAAAAGGATTTGTATTACAAGGCCGAGAAGTTTGGAAGTGTGGCGGCGATGGATTTGGTTGGGCGAACGGTCGACGTGAAGAAAACGAGGAAGGCGGCGGAGTTGCACCCCACGGCGGTGTATGCGTGGGAGCGGCCATTTAAAGTGAATGAGCATGCGGAAGCGCTTTTCCGAATCGGCGAATTCGTGGCACGGAAAGGTGTGGATGCGGCGGGGCGCTATCGAGCGGGACGCGATTTACTGTTGCGGAAGCGGCCGCGTCTAGGAAGAGGCGAGAGGCTGGAGGCACTAGCGGGAGAGGAAGTGAAGAACACGGCGTGCCGGATCGTTCTGGCGCTGGAGGATTCGGTGTTTGCGATTCAAGGCCCGCCGGGCGCAGGGAAGACGTTTACAGGCGCGCGGATGATTTGCGAGCTAGTGAAAGCGGGAAAGAAAATCGGCGTTACGGCGTTGAGCCACAAGGTGATACGACATTTGCTGGAAGAAGTGACGGACGCAGCGAAGGAGATGAAGTTCAGCGGTTTGCGGTGCATGCAGCGAACGGGCGAAGAAGAGCCGACGGTGGAGATCGCGATTGCGGAGGACAACGACGAAGCGCTGGAGGCGCTGGCAAACGGGAAAGCCAACGTGCTGGGCGGAACGTCGTGGTTGTGGACGCCGGAGGCGGCGTTCGAAGCGGTGGATGTGCTGTTTATCGATGAGGCGGGACAAATGGCGCTCGCGGATGTGCTGGCGGTATCGCAAGCGGCTAAGAGCATTGTGCTCATCGGTGATCCGCAACAACTTGAGCGGCCTTTGAAAGGAAGCCATCCCGAGGGAGCGGAGAAGTCGGCGCTGGAGCATTTGCTGAATGGACGGAAAACGATCGCAGCGGATATGGGATTTCTGCTGCCGGAAACGTGGAGACTGCACCCGAAAGTTTGCGAGTTCACTTCGGAGATGTTTTACGAGGGGCGATTGGTAGCCCGGGAGTTCTTGCGGAACCGCGTGATGAAAGGGCATCCGTGGGTAAGGGAAGCGGGATTGTGGTTTGTGCCGGTGAAGCACGAGGGGTGCAGGAATTCGTCGGCAGAGGAAGTGGAAGTGGTGGCGCGAATTGTAGAGGGCCTCGTGAAGCCGGAGGTTCAGTGGCTGCGCGGCGCGGGGAATCCGCGGCGTTTGACGGAAGACGAGGACATTTTGATTGTTGCGCCATACAACGCGCAAGTCTCCGATTTGCTGGTGCGGCTGCCGAAAATGCGGATTGGGACAGTGGATAAGTTTCAGGGGCAGGAGGCGCCGGTGGTGATTTATTCGCTGACGACGTCGTCGCCGGAAGAGGCGCCTCGGGGGATGGAGTTTTTGTATAGCTTGAACCGGTTGAATGTGGCGACGTCGCGGGCGATGACGGCGGTGATTGTGGTGGGGAGTCCGAGGTTGTTTGAGCCGGAGTGCCGGACGCCGCGGCAGATGCAGCTGGCGAATGCGTTGTGCGCTTACAAGGAAATGGCCATTGAAGTTGACCCTGCCACGATTTAGGAAGTTCAAAACCGAGAAAGAGTTTGAAGGTTGCGGGCGGATAGAGGGCACGATGAATCGTGCCCCTACAATGAAATGAACTAGGGTTACGGAGGATGGGGGAGAGGACCATGACGGGGAAAAACCAAGTGCGGGATTCGGTTTTGCAGGCGATTGGGGATACGCCGGTGGTGCGGCTGAGGAAAATAGTGTCGGCCGGGATGGCGGAGGTGCTGGTGAAGCTGGAGTACTACAATCCGACCGGGTCTTACAAAGATCGCATGGCGCTGGCGATGATTGAGGGGGCGGAGGCGCGGGGGGAGCTGCGTCCGGGGATGCGCGTGGTGGAGTGGACAGGAGGGAGCACGGGATCGTCGCTGGCGATGGTTTGTGCGATCAAGGGGTATCGGTTTACGCCGATTTCGTCAGACGGATTTTCGGATGAAAAGCTGCGGACGATGCGGCTCTTCGGTGGGGACCTGGAGATTTTTCCTGCGGAGGGCGGGAAGCTGGTGCCGGAGCTTTACCAGAGGATGAAGCGGCGCGCTGAAGAGTTGGCGCAGGAGCCTGGGACGTTTTACACAAACCAGTTTAATAACCAGGACGCGGTTCGCGCCTACATGGGAATTGGCAAGGAGCTCGTGGAACAGGTGGGAGACCGGCTGGCGGCGTTTTGCGGCGGAGTGGGCACCGCGGGAATGATTGTGGGTGTGTCGCGCGCGCTCAAGGAGGCTGGATGCAAAGCGCGCATCGTGGCGCTCGAGCCAGCATCTTCGCCGGTGCTTACCACGGGGAAAGGCGGGGCGCACCACGTCGAGGGGATCGCCGCGGGCTTCCGGCCGCCGCACTTGAAGGATGGCGACTACGATGAAGTGCGCACGGTGGAGGAAGGGGCAGCGCGTGAGATGGCGCGACGGCTGGCGAAGGAGGAAGGGATATTCGCGGGCACGTCGTCCGGGTTGAACGTCACCGCGGCGTTGCAATTGGCGCAGGAGCTTGGGCGCGGGAGTACGGTCGCCACGGTGGCGGTGGATACAGGGTTCAAGTATCTCGCAGGGAATCTGTATCGAGAGTGAACGAAAACGCTGAAAGATTCGCTACAGGCAGACTAGAACCCGCTACTCGAGGGCGGCCTAGCGGAAGAGAAAATCCCCATCCTTCGAGGGAGACGAAGGATGGGGAGGCCTCCACTATAGCGCCGTACGAATTTGGGACTAGTGAAAGGCCGTGATACGGCGCGGCCGTTAGGGCTTTTTCTTGCTGACGGGGGGCTTTTTTTCGCCGCCCTTGGGGCTAATCAGAGCCAAGAAGTCCTTGGCGTTAAACGGGTAGCGACGAACGGACTGTTGTCCGGTGGTGCTGAGAGTGACGTCGACGCGGCGATTGTTGGCGAGGACCAGGAGCGGCAGATTGCGCATCATTTTTTGACGTTCGTCGGCGCTCAAGTCAGGATTGTCGGCCATTTGTTGTTTGATTTGGTCGGCAGTCAGCTGGCCCTCCTCGCCAAAGGCTTTCAGCTCAAAGTGATCCGCGGGGACGCCGTGTTCGACCAGGAAAGTCTTGGTGCGTTCGACGCGGCGTTCGGTGAGCTTCTTGTTGTACTCCACGGTGCCGCGCGGGTCGGCGTGGCCGCTGAGGATTAAGTGCGCGTCAGGCATGTATTTCAGATAGTTTCTGAAGTCCGCAGCCAGAGCTGTCAGGATTTCTGCCTGACTGTCGAGCAAGCCGCCCTCGGGATGCTCTTCGGTGGGGCGCGCGGTCTGGAAATAAATACTATGGAGGGCAAGCTTGGCTTCCAACTGCTTGATCTCCGGTGCCGGAGGAGGAGGTGGCGGAGGAGCTTGTACCTCAACCGCGGTGGTCGACGAGGCGGTGAGCGCCGGACTGCGGTCATCGTTTACGTTGCAGGTGACGGTGATGCGTCCTGGTTGCGCGCCTTGTGTATTTAACGTGGCGACGGCGCCGTCACCGGTGATGTCACCGGAGCTTGCCGAGTAGCTGTAAATGAGCCTGCGTCCATCGGGGCTACTGGCGTCGGAGTGGATGGTCGAAGACGCGCCAATCCGAACTCTGGAAGGATCGGCGGAGCAGGAAATCACGGGAGGATGGGGCATCTTCACGGTGAACCTGGCGCTGCAAGATGCAGAACCATTTTTTCTGCCGTCACTCAAGTTGGCGGTGACTTCATAGGCGCGGGGCTCGAGGCCGGTCGTGTCAATCTGCGCGGAGGCATCGCTTGAAGAGACTTTCACTCCGGTGCCATTCCAGCTGTACTTGACGGTGCGCTTGGGGTCGAAATTAGAGCCAGTGGCCGTCGCGGTCAAGGGTTCGCTAGCGAAGACTTCGGCCGGCTGTATGGAGCAAGACGCGGTGGGCGGCGGTGGCGGGGCTCCGCCACCAAAGGTAATAACGAGGCCGGTCTGCGCTCTTAGGCCTCGGATATCCGTGGATGCCACCGAAGGCGGACCATAGCGGTAATTTGAAAGGACAAAGTCGGCTCTGATCAGCCGCAGGGCAACGTGCCTGGAAAGGCTGAGATCAAGACCGCCGCCGAGCATGACGCCCAGTTTGTCGACATCATGGAAGGCATCCGGCATGAGGCGTTGATCGCCAACTAATACCTCAAGAAATGGGGAGAAGCGATTGTGGCGGAAGGTAATTTTTGGGCCGATCGAGAGGTTGGAGAAAGCGGTGTCGTCGATTTTTTTCGCGAACGTGGATTCACCGCTGCCCCAATCAATGCTGGTATCGAGGGTGAGTCCGAGCCATTTGTTGAAATCATAGGTAACGCTGGCGCCGGCGCCGCGCGGATTCCATTCCAGGCGGCTGCTCAAAGGGAGCAAGGCTCCAGGAAGTTGGCCGGTTATATTAGCGCCGGGATCAAAGACGGAGTATCCGCCGAAAAGCTCCCACTTTGGAGGAGGCTGTTCCTGAGCTCGGGCGAGGGCGGCAAAGGTAAGCAGGACAGCGATCATTGCCGCGAGCATTGCCAAGCGACGGACAAGGCGGCCCTTTAGATGAGATAACATGCGAATATTCCTCCGAACTCAGAAAACGAGAAACCACTCACTTCGACTTACGCGGCTGTGGACCAAGCGAAAGCTGGTTCACAGCCGAGTGCCTCATGGACAGGAAGGCACATTTACCGTATTGCTGATCAAGGAGACTGCGCCGTTCCGCGCCAGTGCTCTGCCGTTCAAGGTGGCGCCAGTGTTTAGCGAGATGGATGAAAGAGCCATGATGGTTCCTGCGAATGTCGTATTGGTGCCGAGTGTGGCGGAACTGCCAATTTGCCAGAACACGTTGTGCGAGGTGGCGCCGCCCGCCATGATGACTTGACTGTTACCGGCGGCGGTGGTGAGTGTGGATACGACCTGGAAGATCCAGACACCACTCGAAGGCCCGCTGAGGGTGAGATTGCCGGTGATTCCGAGCGAGGGCTGAGCACTCGTCGTCTTATAGACGCCAGGGGCGAGAGTCAACCCACCTATGTCTGCAGGCAGGATGGCACCTCCCGATGCTCCCGCGGCATCGTTATACGCTGTGGTTAAATCAACCTGGGCGCTCGCGGCAACGGAATCGGCCGCGTGTAGGGTGCCCGTTAACATTCCCGGCGGAAACCCAGTTATCGCGCTTCCTGGCGACACGCCAACATCGCCACTAACGTTTGTAGGTGCCGCAGTTGTTGAGGTGTTGGTGACCGTGGAGCCGGCGAGAATACCGAAAGAGCAGGCAGCTCCTAGAGGTATGGCGCCGGCGGGAGGCGTGCAGATAGGCGAGGTTGTGAAGGACCATGGGAAATTAGCGGCCAGCGGCGTGCCGGACGCATTCGTCGCGCCAGTCGTTATGGTGGCGTTGTAGAGGGTGCTAGCCGAAAGAGCGCCCGAGGGGGTAAAGGTGGCAACATTGGTGGAGGCAACATAACTGACTACGCCAGTAATACTAGCACCGCCTGGTCCAGTCAAAGTGAATGTCGTGGTGTTGATGGTCGCAGGGTTCATCGCCGTGCTGAAGGTTGCGGTGATGACGGCCGTGTTGGGACAAGTGACGGTAGAAAGGTTGGGAGGAGTCACGGCGGTGACTGTAGGCGCCGGGCACGGCGGGGAGGTCGTGAATGACCAAGTGAAATTGGCGGTCAGCGCATTGCCGAAGGTGTCTTGCGCCCCAGTGGTAATGGTGGCGAGGTAAAGGGAGTTCGGCGCCAGAGGGGCAGAGGGCGTAAAGGTGGCAACATTGGTGGTTGCAGAGTAGGTGACTACTCCAGCCGCGCCCGTCGTGCCGGTGGTCAATGTGAAGGTCGTGGTGTTGATCGTCGCGGGGTTCATGGCCTTGGTGAAGGTTGCGTTGATGACTACGGGGTTGCCGCAAGTGAACGTAGATCCGGTGAGTGGATTTACAGAGGTGACCGCAGGTGGGGTCAGAGGGCTGCCGGGTTTCGCCGCGGCGGAATTCGCGTCTGGATCGCTGCAACCGGCGAGCAGGCCGGCCACTAGGAACGCCGTGACCCAAACCTTGGTAAATTTTAATTTGCGCATTAGCTTCTCCCCTTCAACCCGATACATGGCGTTCCATATTGCCGACACCTGCCGCAGAGACTTGTGAAAATCGAAGGAGGACTGGGTTTTCGATAAAAACAAACCCTGGGGCGAAGCTATATATAGCAACGCACGAATTTATAGTCTGTGCAATTTTGAACAGCACGGATGAACCTACGCCAGAGAGTTAACTGTGCTCTATCGCACAGTAGGGAGAAGAGTCCAGTTGGAGAGTTGGGGGCCGCGGTGAGACAGCCTGATTGTCTAACCGCACCGCTAGAGTCAAACAAACGAGGCGGCGTAAATCGCCGGGCAAGAGGAAGGAGATCAGAGATTTCTCTCCGCGCGGGGCGAACTTTTTGTTGCAGGGGCAAAAGGGAAAGAGAAAGCGCGGGCCTGGTCCGTTCGTCGTTACGGGCGAAATGATGGCTTGGTGCGGTGGCCGACGCAAGTTCAAATGCGAAGAGTGGGCACGGCGTGCCGTGCCTCTACGACGGACACCCCGGAGGCTGCGGGCGGAAGACTATTCGGAGGCGCCTAAGGGGAGGAAGTATTGGGTGCCTTTGACGGGGTCCTGGAGGCGGCGCAGCAGTTGCTGGAGGTCTTCGCTGCGCTCGACGAAGTCGATGTCGGAGGTGTTGATGACGAGGAGGTCGGAGGCGGCGTAGCGGAAGAAGAAGTGTTCATAGGCGTGGGCGACTTCTTCGATGTATTCAGGGGAGATTTGGGACTCGTCGCGGGAGGCTTTTTTGGCGATGCGGGCGCGGAGGACTTCGGGCTTGGCCTGGAGATAGACGACGAGATCGGGAGCAGGAATGCCGGCGGTGAGGGAATCGTAGTAACGGTCGTAGAGTTTTAATTCTTCATCATCGAGATTGAGGTTGGCGAAGATGCGGTCTTTTTCGAGGAGGAAATCGGAGAGGACCGGGCCGGGGGCTTCGACGGCTAGGGCTTCGCGGATGCGTTTTTGGCGTTCGATGAGGAAATACATTTGGGCGCGGAAGGCGGCGCCTGCTTTTTCTTTGTAGAAATCGGCGAGGAACGGATTGTCTTCGCAGTCGTAGATGCGGCGGGCGTGGAGACGCTCGGCGAGGATTTTGGCGAGGGTGGTTTTGCCGACGCGGAGCGGGCCTTCGATGACGATGAAGCGGGGGGATTGCGGGCCGCGCTCGGGTTGAGGAGCGCGCTTGGCTGCGGTGGAGTCGTTGGCCGCCATGGGCTAGTGGGACCTCAGGTGAAAACCCTAGAGCAATCTCTACAGCAAACTTCTGTGACAACCTCGGCGGTGCCGAGTCGATGGCCAGATTATAGCAGAGTCGTTTTTGGCTGAAGCGCAAAGTGGAAGACTTTTGGCTGGGAGGCCAGCGGCTGGAAGAAAGCGGGAGCGGGGCTCCCGCGCACCAAGTGCAATGGAGGCAGCGGTAGTGCGATGCCGTAAACGAGAAAACTTGTTCATTCTATGGGCTAGTACGAGTGTCCTAAAAGAGACAAACGGACGGGCCAGTAGAGAGTACTAATGAGAATGTGACCAACGGGCCAGTGCCACCTGCTCTTTAGGACAGTATATTCACCGTAGTTGAGAGTGGGGACCGAAGTGCATGGCTTTCAACTACTGAGGTGACAAATGCTCCTCGCAACGATCCTTTTGCTTTTCCCCCTTCCGCAGAGCGGGGATGCGATAAAGGCAGTAGCAGAGCGCCCCGCAGGCGTTTCCCTGGATGCGGCGAAAGATTCCTCCCTCTCAAAGGCGCTGCCTTCGGCGCCAGATCCCAAGATCAAGACGGACGCTGAGGTTGCGGGGAACTCGAATCCTGTAAGCGTGACGCCTGGGTCGTCGGCGGAACCGATCCAGCCGGGGAGCGCAGCACTGTCCTTTAGGCCAGGTAAGCCGGCTTTCAATCGCGAGGACGTTTCGGAGCGGCAGAAAAAGGTTTGGTATGCGCTGACATTCGCTTCGTCGGGCGCGGCGGCGTTTGATGCGTGGTCGACACGACGCGCGATTTCGGGCGGGTACGGGACGGAATCCAATCCGATGCTGGCGCCGTTTTCGCATTCTGGGGCATTGTACGCGGCGACGCAGGTTAGCCCGCTGGTGATGGACTTCATCGGGCGAAAGATGATGACTAGCCAATACCCCCTGCTGCGCAAGATGTGGTGGCTGCCGCAGTCGGCGGGGACGGGAATGTCGTTGTTCGCGGGAGTGCATAACGTGGGTGTGGTGCCGTCGCACTAACGCGCTGAAACCTTAACGAAAATCAACAGCGTCCCGGTGAATGATTTCACCGGGACGCTGTTATTTTGTGCGGGAGTCGCGTGAGCGGACCAGGAGCGCGCGTGTGTTGGTGTTGGCTACTTGCTCACAACGACAATACCGAAGGAGCCGGGCTTCATTTTGCCGCGGCGCTCTCCGGCAGCTGGTGCATCGAACTCAGCGGACGGCAGAAAGACGGTGTGAGTCTTCAGGTCGAGGCCCATGGTGCGGGCGCTGCGCTTGGTGGGGACGTTTTCGACGACAGTGTACTTGTCGGGGGAATCTTCGTGGATGACGGTGAGATTTCCGTCGCCACAGGAGGCAAAGACGTAGCCGGTGGCGGGATCGAAGCCGGCCGCGTCGGGACCGTCACAGATCGCCGGGGTAGCGACAACTTTGCCCGTATCCGCGTCGGTCACAGCCATCACCTTTTCATCACAAACGGAAAAGAGACGGCGGTTCTTCACATCCATCGCCAAGCCTGAAGGCGACTTGCATGGCGCGAGAGGCCAGTGGTGCAAAACTTTGAGATTCTGCGCGTCGACATGATATAGCTCAGAGGTGTCCTCGTTGTTCACGTAGACACCGCCTTGGCCATCGGCCGCAGCGAATTCGGGCTTGCCACCCATATCGATGGCGCCCAGCACAGTGCCGTCGGCGGCGTTGATGGCCGTGGAGTTCTTGCCACCAGGCGTATTCCTGCGGCCACCGTTGAAGGTGAAGACGCGCTTGGTAACCGGCTCGTAGAGAATGGCGTCGGGGTTGACGTCGGTCTTAACGTTGCCGATGGTCTTCAGAGATTTCAGGTCAAAGATAGTGACATCGTTGGTGGCGCCATTACTGGTAAAGCCGCGGCCGAGGTCGGAAGCAATGGCGATGCCGTGGACGCCTTTTGTGTCCGGAATATCGCCAACGATGGCGTACGAGTCGGCATCCATTACGACGGTGCGGTCGCCATGCGAAATGTAGACGCGACGGGCGGCGCTGTCGACGTAGAGATAATCCCAGCCGGTGTCGCCGGGAATCGGAACCGTTTTCAGGACGTGATAGCCGGAAGGACCCGGCGCTGGCACTGCGGCGCGCGACATTAGGCCGGCGCAGAGGATTACCGCGACGGAGAGGGGACCGAGGACGGCTAGTGCTGCAAAACTTTTACGCATGAAAATTTCTCTCCTAGAAAATCTCGCCCTGGTTTGAGATTGGGGCGCAGTTAGATATACAGGGGGCAACCTAAACCCAAGATAAACGAGACGCAAGTGGAATGGACGCAGCACTTCGGCTCACGCGGGCCGGGCAAGCCCGGCCCCTGCAAGCCAGCGAGTGTTTGCGGATTTTGTGGGATAGCGCACTAGTTCGTGGCTTTGTGTTGCTGGAACCAGCCGGCGACGTAGAGCATTTTGGTGATGTGGTGGCTGGGGCGGCGGCTGATGCCGTGGGGTTCTTCGGGGACGCGGACCAGGACGGCGTCGATATTGAGGAGTTTCAAGGCGGCATAAAACTGTTCAGCCTCGGAGATGGGGGTGCGGTAGTCGGCTTCGCCAGTCATGACGAGAGTGGGCGTTTTGATCTTGGCGACTAGATTGGTGAGCGAGCGTTGCATGTACTGCTCGGTGTTGTCCCACGGATTGCCCGGGAACCAGTATTTTGCGGTCCAGGGGATGTCACTGGTGAGAACAAAACTGTACCAGTTGATCACCGGATAGAGACATGCAGCGGCGCGGAAGCGTTCCGTGTGCTCAATGGTCCACGCGGTGAGGACGCCGCCGCCACTGCCGCCGGTGACAAAGAGGTTGTTCGCGTCGATGTAGCCTTTGGCGATGACGGCGTCGACCCCGCTATTGAGGTCGGCGAAATCGTCGCCGGGATAGGCGTGGTGAATGAGGTTGGAGAATTCTTCGCCGTAGCTGGTGCTGCCGCGGGGGTTGGTGTAAAGGACGACGTAACCCATCGCGGCCCAGACTTGTTTTTCAAAGTCGAAGCGGTCTCCGTAATCGCCAAAAGGGCCGCCGTGAATTTCGAGGATGAGAGGGTATTTCTTGGCGGGATCGAAATCGGGAGGTTGCATGATCCAGCCCTGAATTTTGCGCTGGTCTTTCGAAGATTCGTATGTGATTTCCTCGACGTGGCCGGGTTTTTTCTGCTCGAGCAATTCCTGATTGAGCGAGGTGAGCACTTTCATCGCGCCCCTGTCACTGATGGCGACGTCGCCGGGGATGTCCGTGCGGCCGTAGGTGAAGGCGATGGGGCCGGCATGAGAGACGGAAAAAGAGCCACCGCCGTAGGCGCTGATTGCGGCCGCGACGTGATCGGCGATCTTCTTGGGAGTGCCGCCGTCAGGCGCGAGGAAGCCGATCTTTGTGTCGCCTAGTTCGTTGTATTGGAAGTAGACGCCACTGTTATCGGCCGCCCACTGAGGATTCTGAATGTCGCGATCGAGTTTGTCGGAGATGGAATGGGAAGCGGTGCCGTCGCGCTTCATTAGGTAGAGCTTAGTGGTTTGGTGGCCCTGGAGGCGGTCGTCAAAACCGGTGTAGGCGATCCATTTTCCATCGGGAGAAATTGTGGGATTGTTGTCGGGACCTTTGCGATTGGTGAGGGCGCGGAGGGAGCCGTCGGCGACACTAAACTCATAGATTTCGGTGTCGAAGACTTCGTGGTCGGATTCTGGGTGGCGATTTGCGGAGATCAGGAGAAATTTTCCATCGGGCGTCCAAGTGGCGCGATTGGGGCCGAACTCGTTGCCGCCATTCGGGAAGTTGCCGTTGCTGATCTGGCGTGGGGTGCCGCCTTCGGCGGAAACGACAAAAACCTGCATAAATCCCGGCTTTAGATAACCTGTGCCGTTGAAACGATAAACGAGGCGATCATAGGCCGTGGCTGGCTCGGCCCATTTGGCTCCCGCGGGCGGTGTGGGGAGATCGGCGAGGTGAGGACCCTTGCCGAGAACCAGGGACGAGAAGGAGAGCATTTTTCCATCGGGAGACCATTCGATGGCGTCGGGAGATTGATCGAGGTTGGTGATGCGGGCCGTTTGTCCGGAGTCCATCCAGCGAACATAAATTTGCTGCTTGCCATCGGTGTCGGAAAGATAGGCGAGGCGGGCGCCATCGGGCGACCAGCGTGGGGAAGCGTCGTTATGGTTGCCGCTTGTGAGCGGGCGATGGTCGGTGCCGTCGGCATTGACCATCCAGAGATTGGAGTAACGGCGGTCGGTCATGGGATCGGCGAAGCGGCGCACGTAGACAATTTTTTTGCCGTCGGGCGAGATTTGGGGATCGGTGGGGAGCTGGATTTGAAATTCGTCCATCACCGTAAGTTTGTGTGATGATTCCTGCGCTTCGAGAGCGCTCGGATGCACTGTGAAGAAAGCCGCCGCGGTAGCCAATGCGGACACGTGTAGCTTGAAGCTCATGCGTGAGAACCTCCCTGCTGCGGGGAGTAGACAATGAGCGGGAAATTGTGTCAAGCCCGCGGCAGTTCGGCGGAGTGATAAGCAATTCTCTTTCAAGTAAAGAGGAGTTCTGCGTTTCGTCACGAGCCCATAAAAGGACGTCCACAAATCCTCGGCGAAGAATTACTCGCAAAATACAACGCCGTGGAACAAGACAACGCTTTCTGATAAAGTAGGCTGCTTACGTCAGGAAGTTTTCGCCCGCCCTCGATCGAGGAACTCCCCAGCCCATGATTCTGGAAGGCGCATTTTCACATGTTCGCAGAGGCGTCCCATATCTCGTACGCTGCACGCTGCTCACAGACCTCTTCGACTGGGACTTCTCCCGGGACTGCGGCGATCGGCGAGCAACTTCCTTCGCGAGGCTGGGTTCAGGCAGAAGTCCACCCAAATTCATGCGAATCAGGCTCATGAAATGTCCGCCTCGGCGCACCATCATCGGAGCTTTCTCTCTCTTCCTCGAGATTACATGGCCCGTCGCCGCGTGCGTCGCCTCATTTCCAACGCTATTCTTATTCCGCTGCTGAGCGGTGTGGCCGCCTACTTCATCACTCGCCAGACTGGCGGCTCTGGCTTTTCTCTTCCAAAAACTCAACGACAGGCACCTCTTTCGACGCCACTACGTTCCGCGTCTTTGGTAGCACATGACGAAGCGCATGACAATCTGTCAACCCCCCTGGGCCGCTCGGCGCCGAGCTCTGCTAAAAGCGCTCTCTCAAGCCCAATAATCAGCGGCGCGTACAAGCTAGCCGATGGCCCGCACAGTGTCACCGAGGTTCCGGACATTGTTCTCCACGACGGCAAGCGCGACAAAGTGCTCCATATCCGCATTTTTTATCCGAATGAACCTGGCCCCTACCCGGTCATCGTGTTCTCGCATGGCGCGGGTGGTTCGCAGTCTTGCTGCGAAGCTCTGACTCGGCACTGGGCCACTTACGGTTACGTTACGCTCCAGCCCACGCACGATGATTCCACCTTGCAGCGGCGCAATGCCGGGGAAGAAGATATCAACTTCTTGAAGGCCGTGCGTGACGCGCTGAAAAAGCCCTCGCTTTGGCAAAGCCGTCCTCAAGACATTTCCTTTGTTCTGGATTCGTGGCCAGTATTGAAGAAGCGCATTCCCGCACTGGCCGGTAAATTGGATGCGGAACACATCGGCGTCGGAGGTCACTCCATGGGGGCGTTTACAGCGGACGCTATCGCGGGCGCGCTCGTTGATCTGCCCAATCATCCTGCAACGAACTTTGCGGATCGGCGCGCGAAAGCTGTTCTCTTGCTCTCCCCGCAGGGGCCGGGTGAATTTGGATTGACCGACCACTCTTGGGACCACGTCACGCTCCCGCTCTTGAGCATGACAGGATCGCTCGATTTGGGAGCAGGCAATCAGGGTCCGGAATGGAAAAAGATCCCGTTTGAGCGCAGCCAGCCTGGCGCGAAGTATCACGTCTTTATCGAAGGCGCGAATCATATGTCGTTTATCAGCGCGAAGACGAGTTTGCCCGGGCGCGCCGCCCAGGGTGATTCGATTCTCGGGTATACGAACGCTGCTTCGCTCGCGTTCTGGGATGCTTATTTAAAGGCCGATTCCGGGGCTAAAAATTATCTACAATCCAACGCGTTGCCGGATTTCAGCCACTCTTCTGTAAAAATCTTTCGCCGCTGACCCTCGGCGATGTGGAGGGGGGGCGGCAACATTCCTCATCTTTTCCACAAACTTCTCGGGGGAGTCCTTCCGTACCATTGACGATGTTACTGGCCAGTTCGGACACTTAGTACAGTATGGCCCGCTATTCTGCTTTCCTTGGGCGCAAGGTTGACGTGCAATACCGCGCCGGAGACATCCTTTTGCCTGCGTCCGGCACGTTTGTGGCGGATTCGGGCCGCTCCATCTTTCTCGAGCAAAGTTTCGAGCAGCGTGGCTCGCAGAGGCATTTCCGCTGGGAGATTCCTTACCAGTACATTGTCCGCCTGGAAGAGAAAGTTGAGCCCCCGCAGGTTTCTGCAAGTAGTTCTGGCGATCCAGCGACGGCCGCCGCTCCAAGTGCGGAAGCTTCGCTCTCCTCGGCTGAGCCTGAATCTAAAGTGCGTAACTCCGCCAACTCCGGTGGCGGCGCTCCCGGAATTCTCCCGCTTCAAAATCGTCCTAAGACCGCCTAACGCTCTCCGTCCCCTTACCGGGAACGCGACTCTTGCACCGCGATTCGGTTACAATCGACTCGCCGTACACCCCGTATTTTCGCTGCGACGGTCCGGTTTCATGCTCCGTCGCGCAGGAGGCTATTGTGACCCCCGATGACCCCTCCAAGACCACCATCGGCCCCGGCGTGAAAATTGGCCCCGGAGCGAATGTCAGCCGCCCCCGAAACATTGGTCCGGGATCAAACGTTGGATTGATCGGTCTTGGGCTGATGGGCCGGCCCATGGGTCTGAATCTATTGAAGGCCGGCTATTCGCTAACCGTATGGAATCGCACCGCATCGCGGGCTGAAACGCTGGTGGCCGCCGGCGCAAAGCTTGCCCATTCGCCTCAGGAAGTGGCGGGTGCTTCCGATGTGCTCATCACCATTGTCAGCGACCCTCCTGCTCTTGAAGGGGTGCTTTGGGGCGGTTCGGGCTCCAGCCAAGGCGCCGGCGCCCTCAGCACCCTCCGTCCCGGCAGTATTTACATCGACTCCAGCACCGTTTCACCCGCTCTCGCGCGCAAGATTGCGGCGGCGTGCACGGAGCGCCAGATCGCCTTTTTGGACGCTCCCGTTACCGGTGGCACATGGGGCGCCGAAAAAGGGGAGTTGGTCTTCATGGTAGGTGGCGATGGTCAGGTGCTTAAGGACGCTGAACCAGTGTTTAGTGTGATGGGTAAGCGCTGGTTTCACCTGGGCCCCAATGGGGCGGGCCAGACCATCAAGCTGGCTATGAACCTTATTCTCGCGCTTCAGGTGGACGCCTTGGCGGAAGCGCTAGCCTTGGTCACTGCGGCTGGACTCCAGGGCGAGAAGCTCGTCGAGGTACTGCAATCCAGCATGGCTCGAGCAGCCGTCCTGGACGTCAAAGCGCCGCTCCTTCTTAAAGGGGAGTACCCGCCCAGCTTCCCTTTACGCCTGATGCACAAGGACATGGGGCTGGCACTGGATCTTGCCAAGGAGGCTGGCGTCACGCTTCCCGCCGCCGCAGCTGCATTTTCAACCTATTCCGCTGTCAAATCGGCCGCTAAGGAAGATTTGGACTATGCGGCGGTTATGAAATTCTGGGGGCGCGGGGCTTCTTAACAAGCTATTTGTTATCAATGATTTGACTCTTCGGTGAGGTAGGGGAAAGCGTGAATTCCCAACCGCGGCTTTAGGCCAGAGTCCGTTTCTACAGAGAACGAACGGCCGCTCGCTGGTCGAGATCAAGCGAGAGATTTTGATCGAGCAGCACGGCGACGTAGCGCGAGCAGACTTTCATTTCGCCAGCTGCCCATGCGGATAGGGCAGGCTGGATGGATCGGAAGCTTTTCTCCAGCTTTGCCACAATGGTGTAATAGCCCTTAACTTCACGCAGCCAGGGGGTGCCTTTTTTCAGGCGTGGCGACATCTCGTCGCAAATACCGAGGAGTCTGCCGAAATCGTTGGGACCGATGGTTTCGGCCTCGATGCCGGTGGCTGCCCGCAAGGATTCTGAAAGCGGCTGATTGGCGGTTGTCAGCCAAATCATTCGCCACTGACTGATGGCGAACTGCACTAAAGCCATCACGGAGAACGCGAGAATGATTGCGGCAGTCATGCGTCTTTGTTTGCATGATTAGAGTGCCCGTGAACGGTGTGGGTTCCTATAGGACCCCCGTACCAGCGAAGAAGGTACGGTACGAGGGGCCAGGAAGTGGCGTTTTTCGGTGAGGTTGAGGCGAGTGGGCTTACGCTACTGTTTCCGGCAAGTTGTTAACCTCTAAGTACCTTCAGGGATGCAGGTTCGGCGAATGCGCTTGACCGCCGGATGCGCTGACCGTACGGTGGATGATAAGGTTTACTGCAGTTTCCTTCTCATGGGCGTGCAAAAGAACCTGGCAAATCCGTCTCTCCGGTCGACCAACGATCAAGAGATCGGCGAGAATCTGCGCAAAATTGAGAAGAGAGATTGGTGGGTCTGGGCCAACTCGATTTTTGTCATGCTGCTCCTTACCGGAGCGCTCATCTCCTTCGCTCTCCCCTCACTTTTGGAGGGAGCGACAACCTTTCTCAAGATCAAGGTTACGGAAGCGATTTTCGGCTTGGTTGCGCTTGTCATCCTTTTCAACATCTACACTATCTACCAGCAAGTACTCATCAAACGTCTGCGGCGTCAGCTTGCGGAAAAGCAGAATCATTCGCAGATCCTTCGCGGTCTAGCAATGATCGACGCCCTCACCGGGCTGTATAACCGCAGGTTTGCCGAACAGCGGCTTGTTGCGGAGGTAGCTCGGTCTGCTCGCAAGGGCCATCCGCTGACCGTGGTGCTGCTAGACCTCGATGAGTTCAAGCACATCAATGACACATACGGCCACCCCGCCGGTGATTTGGTGCTGCAGGAATTCGCCGCTGCCCTCAACCGCGCTGTGCGGGGAGGGGATCTTGCCGTTCGCATGGGCGGCGACGAATTCCTGCTGATTCTTCCAGAATGCAATCACGAGCAATTGCAGCTTGTCCTGGACCGCATTGGTTTTCTCGAAGTGGCTTGGGAAGGCCGGAAATTTCCCATCAAATATTCCGTGGGTTGGAAGGAATACGCATCCGGCGACCAGCCCGAAGCCATGCTTCATGGCGCCGATCAGGCCCTCTACGCAAACAAGCGTGCCGCCAGGAAATCGCCTGCTCCGGAGGCGCTTCCCGTCTGAGTTTTGTAGCCTATGTTCTCTTCAAGCCGCGCGCTGCGGCGCTCCGGCCACCTCAGGTCTCTCTTGAGTTGCATTCCAGATGGCCGCTGATCAACCCCACGTGTTGACGTGACTTGCCTTGAAGATGATATAGAATCGTGCCGTTCTTCCGCCGTGCCGCGCACGAATCGGAAAATCCGGGCGCAAAGGAAGGCCGACGCCAGCATAGCCGCCTACATAGCAGCGAGCGATGGGAGCATCGGGAGGCTTCGAATATGTTTCAATATAGAAGATTATTCATACGCGCTGGCGGGCTCTCGATCGTCATGGTTCTTGGCGTAGCCTTGGCTCTGCCGCAGACAAACAGTTTGGGGATCTTCACAAATGAAGGCGGCGTCGGGCAAACACCGGCGGGCTGTAAAGCCGAGTACGATGCGTCAAAAGGCGAATACCGCATCACCGGAGGCGGCGCGAATATGTGGGGCGCCGCGGACGCGTTCTATTTCGTTTGGAAAAGAGTCTCTGGCGACGTGACCCTTACGACCGACATCCAGTGGGTCGGCACTGGCGCCGCGGAGCATCGCAAGGCCGTGCTGATGCTGCGCCAGAGTCTCGACACGGGCTCGCCGTATGCAGACGCGGTGTTCCACGGCAATGGCCTTACGTCGCTGCAGTTTCGCGGCGCGCCGAATGAACAAACCTATCAAGTCGTTGCCGCCGAAGATGGGCCGTCGCGGCTGCGCATCGTCAAGAAAGGCAGCCGTTTTACCGTGTACTTCGGCAAGCCTGGCGGGGAGTTGAAGCCTTCCGGACCCATTGAGTTTGTCACACTGCATGAACCTTTCTACGTGGGGCTCGGGGTGTGCTCGCACGTCGCAACCACACTGGAAACCGCAATCTTCTCCAACGTAAAACTCGAAGAAAGCGCGCCGGCAAAATAGGCCGCTATCCTGGCAGAGAGGAAATCATGCCTACCGTTGCCTCCATCATGGCCGAGCTGAAAAAGAAGGGCACGGAGAAGACGCGCAAGATCTATGCGCGGCATGGCATGGCCACGGACAATATGTTCGGCGTGAGCGTCGCTGACCTGAAGGTCATCGCGAAAACAATCAAGGGACAGCAGGCTCTCGCTTGCGAGCTCTACGAGACGGGTAATCTGGATGCGATGTACCTTGCCGGGATGGTGGCGGACGGCTCTCAAATGACTCCAAAACAGCTGAATGCGTGGGCTGAGGGCGCTAGAAATTTGCAGATGATCGCCGAATACACAGTCCCTTGGGTTACGGTGGAGAATCCACAAGGTCGCGACCTTGCCATGCAGTGGATCAAATCGAAGAAGGAACACATCGCATCCTCGGGTTGGTGCAGCTACTCCGGACTTCTTGCCACGAAAGCGGACGAGGCATTGGACCTTGCGGAAATCGAGGGTCTGCTCGGCACGGTCGTTAAAGGGATTAAGAGCGCAGAAAATCGTGTGCGCTATACCATGAACGGTTTTGTGATTGCAGTTGGAGCTTACGTTAAGCCTTTATCGAAACAGGCCAAAGCCACGGCCCGGCAAATCGGCGTCGTTAGCGTTGACGTGGGCGACACGGCATGCAATGTGCCCCTTGCCACGGCGTACATCGAAAAGAGCGAGGCCGCCGAGCGTCTCGGTAAGAAGCGAAAAACGATCCGCTGTTAGCGGGAACGCCGGCCGGACGTTCACCTCCCCAACCGCAACCCTGACGTTGCCCAACCTGCGGTGTCCGGGCCGGCTTAATTTCCTGGATGGTATTCCCGTTCCGTGTGTCCCTTGAGTTGTGAGCGGTAGAAGTAGACTTCCCGCAAATCGCCCTTGCTGTAGCGACCAGCCTCATCGTCAAAATGCGGAGACGCAGGATTTCCGCTCTCGCCGCCGGCCGTCACGGCCCGGGCCCGCACTTTCTCGCCAAACTCGACCGCCGCAACAAAACTGTTACCACTCGTGCCGTACCACTTTTTTGTTCCCGGGTACGGACGCGCTCCAAACGACGCCAGCGAGCCCCACACCGCCGAAGTGAAACCCACCGGAATGCTCGGCCCCGCGTCGTTAAACGGCTGCACAATGTCGCCCGTCAGCCGCTGGAAGCGATTGATGTCGCCCCACGGCGTTTTCCAGCTCCCAAAATCTGCCGCGAGCCGGTCGGACGCATCCGACAACGACTGCAGCAACAGCGCTGGTGGCGCTTTTGTGCAGATATAATCGCTCATGTAGACGCCCGCTTTTCTCGCATCGGCGCCCAAGCGCTTCTGTATGTCCTCGCCCCAGAAAACCGCCAATGATGTCGATACGGACGCCGCTCCCCAGCGCAAATCCCACTCGCGAAGGGCTGCAATCTGCTCGGCCACTTTCGCCTTCAATGGATTGTCCGCTGTGTTGCCGGCCGAAGTATCTTCCCAAGCTTTCACGAGGCATGGCACCGGCTTCTCAAACCAAGTCAGATAACTGTCGTACGCGGCGGCAATCAGCGAGCCGACCGTAAAATCTTTTTTATCCTGTAACACGCGGATCGCGTGCAGTCCTCGCGCGGATTCTCCGCCGGTTTCGACATAAACGGGGAAATCTTCTTTTTTCGGACTGCTCGGCCCCGCCGCCGACCACGGCCAATTGTTCGAGTTATAAAGCCAGCCGCTCTTCGGATTCAGCAGGTGCGGCGTCTCATCGACGGACAGCAGCCCCCTCCATTCCGTCGCCGGATTGCTCCCGTCGACGGGTTTCGTCCAATCAAAGCTCGTATCACGCCGGGGAATAAAATTTCCGTGAAAATAGGCAATGTCCCCATCGGCATCGGCAAAAATCGTGTTGTTCGAGGAATTCGTATGCAGCTCCATCGTCTGCCGGAACGATTTGTAGTCATTCGCCTTCGTGCGCATATACGACTGCGTTAGCGCTTTCACTGGCTCCTGCATCAACCGGATGCTCACCCACTTCCCGTCCGTCTCGGCGATGACCGGCCCGTGTTGCGTGCGGTACACGGTGAACTTCTTCTCCGCCATGCCGTCCGCGGCCTTGTATGGGACCGTAATCGCTCTCGCGTCGACTGGGCGCTCCTCATTCCCGAACTTGTAATAAAATTGCTCGCCCTTTTTCTCCACCGTTTCGAGATACCAGCTGATCGCATTCACGCCACTGGACGTGTGCATCCACCCCGCCCTCTCGTTGAATCCCTGATACACAAAAAATTGGCCCCACGTCACCGCCCCGTAGGCATTCAGCCCTTCTTCGCTCACCATCTGCAGCTCGGACCGGAAGAAAAACGACGTGTGCGGATTGATCAGCAGCAACGCGTGATGATCGACTGTGTTCGAAGGAGCGATGGCCATGCCATTCGAACCGCTCGGTTCCTCAATCTCGTCGTCATCCGTGGAGGGCGTCGCACTCACCGCGATTTTCCCGTAAAACGCCTCGAGTTGCGCCAGGTTCACCCGCTCGATGTCGCCGCCGATGCTTCCCTCGGTGAAGCTCAGCGCCATCCACGGCTCGAATTTCTTGATAACTTTCGGCTTCACGTCAGGGTGTTTGAAAAGGTAGTAGTTCAAGCCATCCGCGAATGCATTCATCAATTTCTTCAGCCACTCCGGACTCGCCACGTATTCCTTCTTCAGCGCTTCAGGATCGATGAAAAGTTTCATCCTCAAGTCCTGATAAATCTTTCCCTCGCCCTCGGCCTCTGCGAGCCGCCCCATCGCGTTGATATAGTTTGTCTCGACGCGATTAAAATCGTCTTCCGCCTGGGCGTAAATCACGCCGAACACCGCGTCGGCATCCGTCTTGCCGTAAACATGCGCGATGCCCCAATCATCGCGAGTGATCATGACGTTCGCCGCCTCGCGCGCCCACCGGACCTCTTCTGCGTTCTTCGCCTGATGGGCAGGCGCTGTCTGAGAAACAGCCGTCTGAAAAGCAAACGAGCTCGCCACCGTCGCAAGAATGAAAACCCTAATAAATTTCTTCATGATTGCCCCTGAAGGAATTGAAAACCGCTCGCCGCCACAACATTCAACCGCCTGGCGCCCGCCGCACAACCGTGCCAGCGTAGCATCATACTCCGCCCCACTGGGCACGGCCCACTCAGCCCTTTTCAGGCACGCGCCCGTCGTGTAGATTTCTTCCCGTCATGCGCCCAACTCCTTTGATGGTCTTAATCTTCATCGCGCTAGTCTGCGGAATTTCCTACACCGCCCCAGCGAAAAATCAATCCGAGCCGCCGAAGCTGCAATCATCCACGCAGCAGCACGATGCGGCCGCGGACGTCGACGCCATTGGGCGAACCATCGCCAAGTACGCGGAATCCATCGACGCCGCCGACGCAACTCTGGCATCGCAAATCTGGTGGGACTCGCCGGAAGTTTCGTTCATCCACCCGCTAGGCCACGAACACGGTTTCGACCAAATCAAACAAAACGTTTACCAACGCCTGATGGGAGAAACTTTTTCAGAGCGGAAGCTCACCCCGCACGACATCACCATCCACGTCTACGGAGACATAGCCTGGGCCGAGTTCTACTGGGATTTCAACGCCAAATTTAGAAAAGACGGCAGGTCTATAACCACACATGGTCGCGAAACACAGATCTACCGCAAGCTCCCGTCCGGCTGGCGCCTGGTCCACGTCCACTACTCCCCCATGCCCGCCAGCCAACCCGGGCAAGGTTTCTAAACGCGATTGATCGCTTCTGCGTCAAAAACTTTTACAGCTCTTACGATCCATGATGACAGCTTTTATGCACAGCTATCCACAGCTTTCCACAGATAAACAACGTCACCCCTATTGACACCTCAAACGAGTAGTTTTACTCTGCCGCCAGATTGAACCGGGAAGCGTCAAAAACTTTTCGGCTTAATTAAACGAGGGCGCAACAGCCTAATCGCCGTTGCGCCCTCAGTTTTTTGGTTAGCGCGCCCGCGGGCCGCGACCCGACGAGTCAGTACTGAGCACTCGCAAATTAGTAGCCGGCGTTTACGGCCTCGCGTTCGGCGAAAAAAATCCGATGGGCAGGTCCCGTGCCGTCCGCAAACCCGCGGGGGCATCCAGAATCACCGGAATCGAGTTCACCACAACAGATGCGGTCGCAACGTCACCGTGCGTCCCTCCGGGAATCACCAGACCGATGTTGGGATGGCCTGTCAACTCGAGCGTGTCGGCTGGTTCTTTCGCGCCGACGTACATTTGCAGCTCGAGGTACACGAGTTCTTTCCCACCACCCAAGCCACGCGCGATTTGGTGAACGCCCGCTGCCTGGCCTGCTTCGACCGTCAAATATTCCGTCCGCACGCGCTCGGTGGCGACCTTCGGCTCGATCGTCTCGATAATGTCGTCCACCGGCAGGTTCAAGCTGTCCGCGATCATCGCCACAGACTCTGGCAAGCCGACGTGTTTGATTACGCCGGCCTTCACCTGCGCTCGAAATTCTTCGACTGACATTCCCGCGCCGATTTTTTTCTGCAGCGGCAAACGCCGCTTGGACGCATCCACCACACGCAGCGCCTTCGCGTGACCGATCCGCTGCGAAACCGCCGCCAGCGTAATAAGCAGCTTGTCCATCACGAAGCCGGGGTTCACGCCCGTTCCCACAAGCGCAACTCCCCAATCTTTCGCGGCTTTGTCCAGACTGGCAGCCAGCTCCGGATACGTACGCAGCGGATACGAAAGCTCCTCACAAGTCGAAACGATGCACGACTCCGCCTCGAGGCACGCCAGCAACTGGTCCATCACATTCGGCAGCGAAGACGACGTCGAGTGAATTACGACGTCGGCGGCCTGCTCGAGCACTTCTTTCGCGTCTGCGGAAACTTTCACGCCCCACGGCGCATCGGTTGCGCCGGTCACTTCTCCAAGATCACGGCCCACTTTGGCGGGGTCCCTGTCGATAGCGCCGATAATTTCAATGGCTTGTTTTTCCCGCATCAGCTGAGCAATCGATGCGCCGATCGGCCCTATACCGTATTGGATCACTCGAATCTTTTTCTTCACGACTTCCCCCGTCCATTCACGCCGCGAGGCGCACACCGTGCATTTTTTCCAGAAAAGAAACCTCTACCATAATGGAATTCGCACAGGCATTCAACGCCCAACGCGACGCTCGCGCCACGCGGAGTTTTCTGCCTTGCAACGATCTGCCTGCCCGAAGGGCACGATTCGCGTGCCGCCACTCGCCGAGGTTATCGAAGTGCGGCATTGTTGCCGATGTCTGGGGCGAGGCTCATAATGGAGTCGCCACCCACGCCCTGTCCGGAGGACCGCGCCATGCCTGCAAAAAAATTGACCGAGACCGAAATCCAAGCTCTTCTTACCAAACTGCGGGGCTGGAAAATCGTCAACGGCAAATTGCACCAGGAATACGAATGCAAGGATTTTGTGGCGGCCTTTGGCAACATGACCCGCGTCGCCCTGGTTGCCGAGGCGATGAACCATCATCCGGAATGGTTCAACGTTTGGAACAAAGTGGTGATCGACCTGACTACGCACAGCGTCAAAGGCATCAGCGATTACGATTTCGTGCTCGCGGAAAAAATCGACGAGATTTTCGTTCCTGTCCGTTCGGTTCTCGCCGGCGCGCCGGGATAACGCGTAAGGCTTCAGCCCTTCGCGGGTCAATATCCCGTTCCGCCTTGCAGTGGCACTTCCGTATCCCCTGGAGGAACCTCTATTGACTCTTCCTACGGCTGGGCCAAAATAGCACTACCCCCTTCCTAGAAGTCCGCGCTTTGGGAATTTGCGGTCCAGAAGACTGTCCTCTCCAGTCTCGCCAAAAGTTGATCGCGATGAAGACTCGCATCGGTGGATTTCCGCCAGATCCGCGAGGCTGTCTCTTTTTTCACGCCCGGGGCGCGGAAGCCGCCAAGGGGAGGTTGCACGCATGAATGGAAAGAAATTTCGCGTGTTGTTGGCAGAAACGGCTCCAGGAGAAGCGGCAGAATCCCTGCGCTCGCTTTATCCCGGGCCGGAAAGCGCATTGGAATTGAATGTTGTCTCGACGCTCCCAACGCTTGTCGCGACAATTGAGCTGGCCGCACCGGATACTATCTTTTTTGATCTCGCTCTTGGCAAGCCCGATCCGCTTGAGGCGGTGCGCCGGGTACACCGCGCCGCTCCTGGCATCCCACTCATCGTATTTGCGGAAGTCGCCGACAAAAGCTATGCCGCCCGCAGTATTTCGGAGGGTGCGATCGACTATCTCCTGAAGGGGTTCATGGACACACGCACTATGGAACGCGTGCTGCGCACCGCGCTGGAGCGCAACACTCAGGAAGGCCTCGCGGACCTTCTCCGGGACCAGCTCACCGGACTCTACAACCGCGAAGGCCTTACAACCCTGGGTACGCGCTCCATGGAGACGGCGCTGCGCTCGGGGGGCACGCTCGTTCTATTATGTGCGCTGATCGAGAATTATCCCTCCCTTCAAGAGGATCTCGGCTCCGTCGGCTGTGAGCACGCGGTTCGCGAGACCGGCGAACTTCTCGCCGGCTGCTTCCGGCGCACCGATTTTCTTGCACGGCTCGGCGATACGCAGTTCGCCGCCCTCGCCGTGGATGCTGCGGAACCGAGCGCGCCGGTACTCCGCCAGCGCGTGGAATCGCGGCTGGCCATACACAACCGAAGCCGCCAACCCTGGGAGCCTCTGGCATTGCGTCTTAGCGTGGGCTACTGGGGTGCAAACGACACGAAAACTTTCTCGGAATTTCTCGATGCCGTGGAATATGAATTGCAGCAGCCCCACGCGGTCCTCAGCCACGCTACCGCACATCAAACGAGCGCAACGGAGCGCCGGTAAATCCCCATGAAAAACACAGTGAAAGCCGGGGCAACCGTCGTTCAAACAGGCGGCGTCTCTCGAACAGAAATCCTCGTGCAACAGATAACGCCATCGTTCGTTTACTTGCGAAAGTTTGCGGCGGAGTGCGCATGAAACCCGTCCTAGTGGACGAGTTGCGGGTCCCGGACAGCGCGGTGCCCTTGCGCCTGCTCATCCTTGAAAATGAGCCGCTGGACGTAGAGCTGACATTGCTCGAACTGAGAGCCTCAGGATTCCAGGTGGAATGGACGAGGGCGCAAGACCGGGAACAATTCCTAACCGCACTGCAAAGCGGCAAATTTGACGCCATCCTCGCTGACTACCGTTTACCGAGTTGGACGGGGCTCGAAGCGCTGAAAGAACTGCGCGCCAGCGGAAAAGACATTCCGTTTCTGTTGGTGACCGGGACGCTGGGCGAAGAAGCCGCCGTCGAGTGCATAAAGCAGGGAGTGAATGATTTCATCCTGAAAGACCATTTGATTCGCCTTCCGGCGGCGTTGAAGCGCGCCCTGAACGAGAAGAGTCTGCGCGACGAAAACTCGCGCGCGCACCAGGCGCTGGCAGAAAGCGAAGCGCACGCCCGCGAACAGTTCGCCGAGCTCGAGCAGATCTATCGCACTGCGCCGATTGGTCTGGCCGTTTACGGCCCAGACTTGCGCTACCTGCGGGTGAATGAGCAGCTCGCACGCATCAACGGGCTTCCAGCCGAGCAGCATGTAGGTTTGATGACGCGGGACGTCAATCCTGGCGTGTCTAGGGCCGTCGAGCCCTATTTGCGGCGCGTATTTTCCCGAGGCGAATCGATTCTCAACGTCGAAATACAAGGCACGACGCAAGCTCAATCCGGGGCCCTACGCACGTGGCTAGCGAGCTTTCACCCGCTGCGCGGCGCCAGTGGCGTAATTAGGGCCATCAGCGTCGTGGTCCTGGAAATCACGGAACGGAAAAGAGCGGAAGCGAACCTCTCGCTCTCCGAGGCCCGCAATCGTCAACTGGTTGAGAACTCCATCTATGGCATTTTTCGGATTTCGCCGGAAGGAAACTTCCTCGATCCCAACCCCGCTCTTGTTCGCATTCTAGGATGTGACTCGGTCAAGGACTTGATACCACCCGCGCTGGTGCGTGACATATTCCGCTATCCGGCACACTACGCGGAGGCCATGGCTGCCTGTCGTCAGGAAGGCCAAACTCACATTGCAGAGACGGAGTGGCGCCGGCGCGACGGCGGTGTGGTCGTTGTACGTCTCCACTTGCGTGGGCTCTCCGTTGCGGAGTTGACGGCCTCGGTCGAAGTTATCGCGGAGGACGTAACCGAGGTTCGCGCCATCGAGCGCCAGTTGCACCAGTCCCAAAAATTCGAGGCCATTGGCCAGCTCGCCGGCGGCATCGCTCATGACTTCAACAACGTAGTGGGCGCGATTCTGGGGTGGGCTGAGCTGGGTTTCGAACAAAGCCGGAGCTATCCTCAAATCTCGGAACGCTTCGCGCGCATCCGTGAGCAGGCTGAACGCGCCGCAGCGTTGACTCGTGAGCTTCTCGCGTTTGCCAGGCGTCAGATTCTGCAGCCACGAACCGTGGATCTGAATGCCATCACCGCCGACCTTGCGAGTTTTCTCGACAAAGTGATTCGCAAGGACATCGAGCTGAAAGTGATCAACGCCCCGCTCGATACTCTGAAGGCAGACCCAACCCAGATTGAGCAAGTGCTTATGAATCTCTGCCTGAATGCCCGCGATGCCATGCCCCTGGGAGGCAGACTCCTGATCGAAACAGAGATGGTGGATATCGACGATTCTTACTGCCGGTTTTATCCGCAAGTCACTCCGGGCCGTTATGCCGTTCTGTCCGTCTCCGACACTGGCGTTGGGATGGACGCCGAAATGCGCGAGCACGTCTTCGAGCCTTTTTTCTCAACGAAGGATAACGGGAAAGGCAGCGGGATGGGACTGGCCACGGCGTATGGAATCGTCAAGCAGCACGGCGGTTTCCTTCATGTATACAGCGAAGTGGGGCATGGTACGCTTTTCCGCGCCTACCTCCCCGGGGCTTCGAGCAACCCCTCGGAAGGTTCCTCTGACCGAAGGTGGGCGTCATCCGCCGCGGACGCGCGCGGCACGGAGACGCTGCTGCTTGCGGAAGATCACGACTCTATCCGGGAAATGGCGAGGCAGACGCTGGTCGCCCTGGGTTACCGCGTTCTGTCCGCAGTCGACGGAGAAGAGGCACTGCGGCTTTGCGAGAGTGAGACACCGGCGCTAGCTATCCTGGACCTCGTCATGCCCAAAATAGGCGGCCGGGAGACGGCCGCAAAGCTTGCAGAACGTTTTGAGAAGCTACCCGTGTTGTTCACGAGCGGCTATTCGCAGGAATCAAGAGGGTTGGAGACGGCTGCCCGCTATCTCCAAAAGCCTTATAGCCCCACAAGCCTCAGCCGCATGGTCCGGGAGATTCTGGATCAGGTGAAAACGGCTTCTCCTACAACCTAGAGTCTGTCCGGGGCAATTTCAGAATACAGGCTGTATTTGCCGTTGACACCCGCGCTTCGCGGTGCTACAAAGCCCCCAAAGGCAAGCCCTTTGGTGGTGAGTCTCCTACCGCAATTCATCAGCGAGTGAGGCCGCAGACCTGCCTGGCAGGGCAGGGCTGCATGGCCGCCGAGGGAATTGTCCTGTAACACCCCACCCCACCCCGGGAGGTGAGAACCCCGCGGTTTTCACCTCCTTTTTATTTTGCCTTCGAGGTCCGCTGCGTCTATGTGCTGAAAATTCCCGCAAAGCCAAATTGATTTCAATTACGTTAGCTTCCGATCATCGCATTTGTCAGTAGTCACCACCGGTAGTCAATCCTGTTCGCAATGTCCATTGGCCGGCCAAGTTTCAAGGGTGCTATCATGCCGCTGCCTAACCTTGCGGACAGGTCATCCAAAGCGGTAAATCCACAATAAGTTTCAAGGAGGCGGAGCATGCGAGCGATTCTAATCTCCGTTGCGATCGTACTAATGTGCGGCCCGATGCTGGCACAACAGAGGAAACAGGCAACTACTGTGCCAAGGACGTTTGTTCCTAACGAGCCGCAGCCGTGCATCGAATTTAATCGAATGGCGGCTCGATTGGATACGGTTTACAAAACCGATGAAATCAGCAAGACCGAATACGACGAGGGCATGAAAAAGTACAGGGATGGCACGCAAGAAGAGGGCGTCGACTATTTCATCGGCGGGAAGGACAAATACCAAAGGATTTCTCTACAGCGGGACAAGCTCGCTGAGTTCATTCGTTGGTACGCAGTGGAGGGAGGACGCGGCCAAATGGGCATATCCAACACCCATTGCAACACTGAACTAGGGGAGAGAGTGGGAGTAGGGGAGAAAGAGGGAGCATACGAACGGATTTACGCGCTCCGCCAGTTACAAGACGCGATGACTGTTTCGCAGGCCGAGGGACTGTTGGCGGATGTTGCTTTGGAAGGTCAGAATGTGATGATAAAAGCTATTTTGGAAAGTGAATCAGCGCGCGGCAAAGTGGTAGACCGGTACAACAAGCTCGTCGAAAACGTCAATACATACAATAAGGCCGTCAACGATCTCGTTGTTACCGTGAATACGGCTATGAGTGAACCGAAGGGCTCCAAGCTTGCGCCGACGTTGAGTTTCAACTTTGTTCCGCTGCAACCCATCACGTGCAGTAAAAGTGCATCCGCTTTTACCAATTCGACCGCTTACATGGCTAACCTGCACACCTGGGCGAACGCAACAGCAACGATGCACTGTGAGTAGGCGCTGAAGCGATGGGGTTCTGGTGCGTCGAAGGCAAACCCAAAACTTGATACCCTACGACGGTCCATTCGTTCGTTTAGTTGCTTTACCGGAAACTGATATTTCGATTCGATTCCTTGCTTCCTCTTCTTTCGCCTTGCTCAGATAAGATAGATAGCGTGTTGACGGAATCAGAGATGCCCACGCCGCCGCCGCCGCTCTTAGCTTTGCTGGAAGTCACCGTGATGCGTGGGGAGTCTGCGGGACGCCCAGCGCTCGACGGCATCTCACTGCGCATCGGGGCTGGTGAACACGTTTGCATACTTGGACCGAACGGGTGCGGCAAATCCACACTGATCAAGACCATTACGCGCGAGTGCTATCCCGTGGCGCGCGAAGGTTCCTCGGTCTCCATTCTGGGCCGCGAACGCTGGAACATCTTCGAGTTGCGCTCGCTGCTCGGGATCGTCTCACCGGATTTGCTGGCCTCTTGCACCACGGATGCCACCGGGCGCGACGTTGTGCTTTCCGGGTTTTTCAGTAGCACGCGCATCTTTCCGCATCATCATCCAGACCCCCATCATCTCGTGCGTGCCGAGTCGACGCTTGCGCGTCTAGGAATTGCGCATCTAGCGGGTCGCGCCGTCTCCGAGATGTCCTCCGGGGAAGCCAAGCGGACGCTGATCGCTCGCGCATTGGTGCACGATCCCCAGACATTGCTGTTCGATGAGCCCAGCAACGCGTTGGACATCGCTGCCCAATTCCAGCTGCGAGATACGATGCGGCATCTTGCGCAGAGCGGGCTCGGCATTCTGTTGGTGACTCATCACGTTTCGGAAATCATTCCGGAGATCGAACGCGTGGTGCTGCTGCGAGAGGGCCGGATAGTGGCCGACGGAGCCAAACAGGAAATCCTGACGGCCGGGCAACTCTCTTCGCTGTTCGGCGTCTCTGTCCGCCTCGTGCAACAGGACGGTTATTTTCATCTGTATTAGACGACGGAGGACTCCGTGCCTGTTGTTTTGCGGAGTTTGCGTGTAAGCCAGCTCCACACCCCGTGCACGCCAATCGCCGCCAGGAGAAGCACTGCCGGATCGATGGGATGCCGGTAGCGCAGAGAGGTATGAGTGACGTAGTAGAGCAGCGGAAAAATTACGGGTACGGCGATAGTAGGAAGTGCATACGCGTTTTTTGTGGCCAGCAGGACGACCACGCCGAAAAACGCGCAGAGCGGCGCCGCGTCATTGCATAACAATATGAGGCGAAGCCAGAGTGAATCCGCCTGACGGAATGTTGCCAGTGGAGTAGCCGTCCCCGTCCAAAAATCCACGAATCTTTGTGCAACGAGCCAAGTCTCGATTCGCGGATGAGCAATGATAAAGGCGACAGCTTTTCTTTTTTCTTCTTCCATGAACGCGGTCTCACCCATGTGTAGGTATCGCACGATTTCGCGGTCTTGGGTGATCACGCCGGGTCGGGGCCTGTGCTGGTCGTCGTAGTTTTCGTTATTACCGATGTACAGCTCAAACGCGAAATTCGAACGCAGCGGAATGAACTTGTGGAATTGAACATAGTTGCGGATGGTCCAGGGTAAACAGCAGATAAGCGCGAGCGCGGCGGCCAGCGCGGGCTTGACGAACTGCATTGGGGCGCGCTCACTATCGCCAGTACGGTACGCGGCCCACGCAAGTAGCACAGGGAAAAGTAGAGCGACGGCCGGATTAGTGAGCAGCGCAAGGCCCCACAAGAGGCCGTAAAGAGACCAGTCCCGGAGGCGGCGTGATTCCGCCAACTCAAGAGTGGCCCACAGCAGAGTTGCCAGTAAGAGCGCCGACAAGGGCGTGTCCCATATCCATTCGAACGGAATAATGACGGCGTTGGGGAAAAGAGCCCACAACCATGCCGCTGCGCTGGCAACGCCAAGGCCGGCAATGCGCTTGCCCGCGTAGAAAATCGGCACGCACGCTCCCGCGGAAAAGAGGATGTTTAGAAATAGCGCGGCGAAAAAAGAACGAAGCGTGTAAATGCCAAACAGCTTGAAAATTCCAGCGAGTAGATATGGATAGACCGGCGCCAGCCAGGCGGTTGCACCCGTGTCGCGTTGGAATGGCGAGGAGAATCCCTTTCCGCTGGCAATCGAGTAAGCAATATGGCCCGTTTCTGTCTGAAACGGCACGATGCTCAGCGCTTGCCCGGAGATTTGCCGTTCCTCGTACCATGCGAACGCGATGCGCGTTGCCAAAGCAACAATCACAATCAGCAGCAGCGACGTCGCAGTTTTTCGCAGCCAGTTGTCGATCAACATGCGTTTCGCAAAAGCATCGCATGGAATCCAGCCCGAAAATTAATTTCTTCGGACCGCAGGACGGTTAGGACGCAAGATTCTCGCCCCACTGCCCACGTCTTAGACGCAGGCGCATGGCTCCAGGATGTCACCAATGGGCAGGGGAGGCGATACACCTATCCTTGCCTATTCGCCATGGAGGAGAAACCTGCGGGTGCGTGGAAGAACAATCTACAGTTTTTCCGTGCGAGAGATGGAGATCGGGCGGGCATCCGGATGTTTTGAGGACCAGTCTTCGGGAGGGAACGCGACGCGCCAGAAAGTGGGGCGGGGTTCAGAAAACTCCAAACCGATTTCAGCTCTGCCCCCACGCACAGGACCGAGAAAAACTACGTGACACTCTTGTTCTTCCTGCGTGCGCTTGTGCTGCATCATCATTTTGCTGCCGCTGGTCACGCGGGCGTTCACCAAAATCAAGGCGCCGTGGGCGTTGATGGCCAGGGTTTCGGTTTCTTCCTCGAACGCGTTGCCCTGCGCGTCCTTTCCCTTGACGCGGACAGCGACTTGCATCAGCACGCGCTGGCTGCGGCGCCGCACGGGGGGATTCCCAGTCGTATTCGGGGCTTGTGCCATACCACCTCTCTCGGTCAACTATACCCGGCGCGACCCGGCTGTCGAGTGACAACGCAAAAATAAGCACTCAATCGGGATAGTGCTAATTGCTTTTCTCCAGGGTCCATCAGGATTTTGGCTTGGGGTACGCGATTAGCCTCTCTGGTCGATGGGGACATACTGGCGTGTGTCGTGGCCCAGATAAATTTGCCGCGGCCGGGCGATTTTCTGCTCGGGATCAAGCAGCATCTCTTGCCATTGCGCGATCCACCCGGAAGTGCGCGGAATAGCAAAGAGCACCGGGAACATCGAAATCGGGAAGCCCATGGACTGGTAAATCAGCCCGGTGTAAAAGTCCACGTTGGGATAGAGCTTGCGTTTGATGAAGTAATCGTCCTCCAAAGCGATGCGTTCACACTCAAGAGCGATTTCCAGCAGCGGATTCTTGCCCATCAATTCAAAAACTTCATAAGCCACTTTCTTGATGATGCGGGCCCGCGGGTCATAATGTTTGTACACACGGTGGCCGAACCCCATCAGCTTGACCTCTCCGGCTTTCACGCGCTTGATAAAGTCCGGAACTTTCTGCACCGAGCCGATCTCCAGAAGCATGTGAAGCACTTCTTCGTTGGCGCCGCCGTGGAGCGGTCCATAGAGCGCGGCGATGGCCGCCGCCGTGGCTGAATACGGATCTACGTGCGAGCTTCCCACTCCGCGGATAGTGTTGGTCGAGCAGTTCTGCTCGTGATCCGCATGAAGGATAAAGAGCACGTCGAGCGCGTGCTCGAGAGTGGGATTCGGGCGGTACTTCGCCTCCGAGGTGCGGAAGAGCATGTTCAGAAAATTGCCGGGATAGCTCAGTTCGTTGTCCGGATAAACGAACGGCATCCCCAATGTGTGCCGGTAAGAGAACGCCGCAATGGTGGGCATCTTACCGACAAGCCGGTAAGTCTGCTTGCGGCGCGATTCCGCGTCAAAGATATCCTTGGCATCGTGATAGAAGGTCGAAAGCGCCGCGATCGTGGAGATCATCATCCCCATAGGGTGCGCGTCGTAGTGAAACCCATCCAGGAATTTTTTGATGCTCTCATGGATGAACGTGTGATGCGTGACGTTGTACGTCCATTCCTTGAGTTGCGGCGTGGTGGGAAGCTCTCCGTGCAGGAGCAGATAAGCCGTTTCGAGGTAGGTGCTTTTTTCCGCTAAATCTTCGATCGGGTAGCCGCGGTAGCGCAAGATGCCGGCGTCACCGTCGATAAAAGTGATTTTGCTGATGCAGGACGCCGTGTTGTTATATGCGGGGTCGTAACTCATCATGCCGAATTCGGTGGGATCCACTTTGATTTGCCGGAGGTCCATGGCGCGGATAGAGCCATGGGTTATGGGAATTTCGTAGGACTTTCCGGTGCGATTATCCGTGACGGTGAGCGTTTCGCGGGGCGCGGCGGTAGCTTCGGGCTTTCTCGTTTGCGTTGCGGACGGAGCGGAATCCATAAGGCGATCCTCGGGAACAGAGACGGCGAATGGCTGTGACTACACCAGTCTATACCAAAGGGAGTCCGCCGGGAATGGGACCGCCGCAGCGTAAGTGCAAGCGGATGTTTGCGTTGGAGATGTTCCTAAGGGGGCGGAATGGTTGAAGGGAAGCGGGCAAATATACCTCTTGACAATAGTCGTTATAACGAGTATTATCCTCGTGTCAAACCGGGAGGTGGACCATGATCGATATCCGCAAAAGCCAGGAACGCGGCCATTTCAACCACGGCTGGCTGGACACGTATTTCACGTTTTCGTTTGCCGACTATTACGACCCCCAGCATGTGCATTTCCGCACGCTGCGCGTCTTGAACGACGACCGCGTCGCGCCCGGCGAGGGTTTTCCCACGCACCCGCACCGCGACATGGAAATCGTCACCTACGTGCTGGAAGGCGCCCTGGAACACCGCGACAGCATGGGCACCGGCTCCGTGATACGTCCCGGCGACGTGCAGTACATGAGCGCAGGCTCCGGCGTGACCCACAGCGAATTCAACGCGTCGAAGACCGAGCCCGTGCACCTGCTGCAAATCTGGATGTTTCCGGAAGAAAAAGGGCTCAAACCGGTGTACGGCCAGAAGAACTTCAGCGAAGACGAAAAGCGCGGGAAGCTGCGGCTCGTTGCTTCGCCGGATGGGCGCGATGGTTCGGTGAAAATCCGGCAGGACAATGAACTGTACGCGACCTTGCTGAGCAAAGGCGATGCAGTGAAGCACGAGCTCAAGTCCGAGCGCCACGCATACGTCCAGGTCGCGCGCGGCAGTGTGAAACTCAATGGCAAAAAGCTGGAAGAAGGCGACGGCGCAGCCATCTCAGCTGAAAAATCCGTCGAGTTGACGGGCGTCGACAACGCCGAAGTCCTGCTCTTCGACTTGGCGTAAGCATAGCTGCAACCGTAGAAGAGTAAAGCGCGCAGGAACTGCTCGCGGGAGGGAGTTTCTGCGCGTTTTTGTTCCCGCCGACTATTCGTACCGCAAAGCAACCATCGGATCGAAACGCGTGGCGCGCCGCGCGGGAAGGTAACCGGCGGCAACTGCAACCGCGGACAGCACGCCAATCGCGGCGACAAACGTGAAAGTGTCATGTGGAGCAAGCCCAAACAACATTTTCTGCAGCACGCCCACGGTTGCTAACGCGAGGCAGGCTCCCGCCGTCAGGCCCCCGGCAAGAACAATGACCACGTCACGCATCACCAGCCGCAGAATGGAACCCTTCGGCGCACCCAGCGCCATCCGAATCCCGAATTCCGGCTGGCGCTGCGCTACCAAATAACTCAGCGCTCCATATAGCCCAATCATAGCCAGCAGCAATGCCAAGCCGCCAAAGAAACTGGATAGCGTCGCGAGCAACCGTTCCTGCACAAGTGAATCATCCACTTGCTGTGCCAGCGTCCCAAACTCCAGCGGAATCGCCTTGCTTACGCTAGCCACGGCATCCTGCACCGGCAAAATTAGTGCCGAAGGACGCATGGCCGTGCGAAGTTCGTACGACTGTACTTCCGCGTGCTCCCGAACCTGCGTGACAGGAAAATACGCGGTGACAGAATTATCCTCGCGGAGCGAATCGTATTTTGCATCCTTTACGAGACCGACGATCTGGATCGGGGGAGCCGGTTGGCCGGGCTCCGGCTCGACTCGGAAAAACTTTCCGACTGGATTGGAATCCGGAAAGAATCTTCGCGCCAGCGTTTCATTGACGATGGCGACCTGCGCCGATGTTTTTGTATCGGAGCCGTTGAAATTTCGCCCCGCCAATAGCGGCGTGCGCAGCGTCTCAAAATACCCAGGCGAAATGAAGTTGAAGTTTGCGAGAGCATCGTCTCCTTTCGGCGGAGTGGGAGTGTCCACTTGCAGAATTCTGTTCCACATCCGGTTGCTGACCGGAGTCAAGACGGAGCGGCTCGAGGACACGACTCCAGGAACACTGCGTAATCTGTTCTCGATATCTTCGAACATTGCGGGCTGCTGCTCGGGCGCAACCTTCGCTGTATGCAAATCCGCACGCACGAGCAGCACGTTGTTTCGATCGAAGCCAACGTCCATCGTGACCAGCTTGACAAGGCTGCGCAGGAAGAGGCCGCTCGCCACCAGCAGCACCAGCGACAACGCCACTTGCGAAGCGACGATCCATTTCCCAGGGCGAAACTTTGTGCGGCTCTCTGCATCCGCCGTCTGACTGCCCTTCATTGCGGACGTCAGCGAACCGCGTGTCGAGCGAAATGCAGGCAACACGCCAAACAGAAGTCCCGTGAAAACCGCCGCTGCCGCTGTAAAACTCAAGATCCGCCAATCGAACGTCTGATCCAGGAAGACCTTGTCGTCGTTCGTGGAAATGTAACGCACCAGCAGCGAACTGCCCCAGCGCGCGAAGAAGAGGCCGAGCGCCGCGCCGGCTGTCGAGAGAAGGACACACTCCGTTAAAAGCTGCCGGATGAGCCGCGCTCTCGATGCACCCAGCGCCTTTCGCACCGCGATCTCCTTGTGACGAGCCGCGGCGCGAGCGAGCATCAAGCTCGCGATATTTGCGCACGCTATAAGCAACACCAGGCCCACGACACCCATCAGGATATTCAGCGGCTGCCCGAACTCCCGGCGTACGTAGGATACTCCCGTGGCCGCCGGGGCGGCCACTAGCGTGAGCTGCAGGAATCTCGCCTGCCCCTTCTCATCCCAATTCTTCGGTAATGCCCCGGCAAAGATTTGCGGAGATAAAAGGCCGAGCCGAGCCTTCAGTTGGTCTCGACTGATGCCCGGCTTCACGCGGCCCATGATTCTCAGCCACCACCAGGAGCGTTGGTCGAGCCGGGAATCTTTTCCATCGAAGACGTCAGCACTACAAATCGGAATCGCCACATCAAATTTGCTGCCGACCTCAACGCCATAAAAACCGGGAGAACTGACGCCGATAATTTGAAACGGATGGTTGCTGAGAGAGATCGTACTGCCGATGGCGCTCGGCGACGCCCCGAAGTGATCTTGCCAGAAGCCGTAACTTAGGACTGCCACGGCCGGGCAGCCCCGTCTGTCATCGGCTGGAGTAATCAAGCGTCCAGCCACCGGGCGAACGCCTAAAGTGTCGAAATAATCGCCGCTGGCAAAGATTCCGTTGACGTTTTGCACCGCGCCGCCCTGCGCGAGATCGAAACGGTTTTCACCCCAGGCAAAGGTACTCGAAAAAACGTCCTGGTGGTCCCGCACTTGTTCCCAAAGTGGATTCGTAAAGCTGGTGCCCCCTCCTGTCCCTGAGAAATTCGCGCGGAGCAACTGGACCAATTCCTCGGGCTTTTGCACCGGCAGGAGCCGGAGCATGACGGAGTCAATCAAGCTGAAAATCGCGGTATTCGCGCCGATTCCAAGCGCAAGCGAAAGAATCGCGACGCCAGTGATCACTGGCGTGCGTCTGAAGATGCGCAACGAGTAGCGGATATCCTGGAAGAGCGATTCGATCAGATTCACGCCGCGCGCGTCGCGGATCTCTTCCTTGAGCTGCTCATGCCCGCCAAAATCAAGCCGCGCGTGGCGCCTGGCCTCTTCGCGCGTGAGACCAAACTTGATGTACTTTTCGACTTGCTGATCGAAATGGAAGCGCAACTCGGTGTCCATTTCCGATTCGACGGTATCGCGCCGGAACAGCGAACGCAGGCGGAAAAACAAATCGTTGAACACGAAGCCCTCCTACGCCGTCTCCAGAATCTGCGCGACGGCCACCGCCAGTTTTTTCCAGGTATCCTTCTCCAGTTCGAGCTGTTTGCGTCCGGTTTTGGTGAGTTCGTAGTATTTCGCGCGCCGGTTGTTCTCCGATGTGCCCCACTTCGCTTTGATCCAGCCTCGCCGTTCGAGCCGGTGCAGCGCCGGATACAGCGACCCCTGCCGAATCAGCAAAACGTCGCTCGAAATCTGTTGTATGCGCTCGGAAATAGCCCACCCATGCTGCGGTTCCAGCGCCAGCGTGCGAAGAATAAGCAGGTCCAGGGTCCCTTGCGGAAGCTCAATTCTCTTGTTGGCCATTGATGGGAAGGGCCCCCTGTCACTTCGACTAGAGACAATATGCCCACTCTTGTCGAAGTGCAAGGGGAAAGAGCTATTTTGATTAGCAATAGTTTGCCGAGGAGCCGTTCCCTGCCCCGGCCGTTCGCAAGACTCGGTAGGGGCGGAACTTACCCGCCCTCGTTGGCTAACCGCGTGTCCGCTGGAATTCGTGCATGAAGCAAGTGAGCGCTTCGACGGCACCCAGCGTAACCGCGTTGTAGAGCGATACGCGCATCCCGCCGACCGAGCGGTGCCCCGGCGTCCCGACAAGGCCCGCCTCGGCGGCTTCTATAGCGAATTGCTTTTCGATGTCTTCGTCCCCGCCAGCGACCCGAAAGACCACATTCATTTTCGAGCGCGAGGAATTTTCGACCGGGCAACGATAGAAGCCCTTGCTTGCCTCAAGCGTGTCGTAGAGAAGCTTCGCCTTGGTGTTGTTGCGCTTTTCGATCGCCGTGATGCCGCCCTCGGCTTCGATCCATTCCATCACCAGCCCAACGATATACACCGCGAACGTCGGTGGCGTGTGATACAGCGATTTTTCCTTGATGTGCGTGCGGTATTGCAAAAGCGTAGGCAGATTCTTGTCCGCGCGCTCGGCCAGGTCTTTTCGCACAATCACAACTGTGACGCCGCTAGGCCCGAGATTTTTCTGCGCCCCCGCGAAGATCAGTCCGAACTTTTTCACATTGATGGGCCGCGAAGCAATGTCCGAAGACATGTCCGCCACGAGCGGCACGTTGCCTGTGTCCGGCAACTCCGTCCACTGCGTTCCTTCGATCGTATTGTTAGTGCATATATGCACGTAAGAAGCATCGGTCGAATATTTGATTTCGTCTTTACGCGGCAGACGCGCGAATTTGTCCGCCTCGGTCGAAGCCGCGACGTTGTGCAGAATGCCTTTTTTCAATTCACCGAGCGCTTTCGCTGTCCAAGTGCCCGTGTGAATCAAGTCCACAGGCTTTCCCGGCAGGCACAGGTTCATCGGCGCCATAGTGAACTGCATGCTCCCGCCGCCCTGCAGGAAGAGCACCGCATAATCGTCAGGAATCGCGAGGTGCTTGCGCAGGCCCGCTTCCGCCGCCGCATTAATACTCTCGAATTCCGGCGAGCGGTGGCTCATCTCCATCACCGACATCCCGCTCCCGCGCCAATCAAGCAACTCTTCCTTGATGCGCTCCAGCACAGGAAGCGGCAAAGCCCCCGGCCCCGCATTAAAATTGTGGACACGCTTAGTGGCGCGCTCTGGAACTGTGGAAGTACTCACGATGGATAACTCCTCTCTTTTCTAGCGTTTCGTAAATTCAAGGATACCAGAATGACGAACGGATTCGCGCCTGTCCCCCCGCGGTTAACCCCATTTTCTTGCTATATTCAAAATCGCAGTCACAGAGCGAGCGCGCTTTACAGCCATCCCCGGCCGCTTCGTGGAGAACCGCCTTGGAATTTTGGCTCGAGAAGGCCGCTGAATATCTCCCCGGCCTCGATGACTTGCTTACAAGGGAACAGGCGATGCCTGGGCCAATGGCCTTGTGGATTGACCTCCATTTCGAGCTAGTCAAAGCCTACGACGCTTCGCCTCCGAACCAAGCCCTGATACGCGGAATATACGATTTCGCGGCCTGGTGTCTGGCTCAGCCCCAGACCGACGACGTTAGCACCGATCTTCCAACCGCTGTCGCGGTCGCCTTCATCGAGCACCTGCCGCTCGATAGGCCGGTCGCTCACGACTTGCATCGATGGATGTCGCTGGAATCCTTCGAAGGGTTTGAGAGCCTATTCAGATACCATTTATCTGACGAAGAGTACCGGCAGTTTTCAAGAGATTTCAGGAGCAGAAAGAAGCCTTCAGATCCCCCGCCTCGTCTCTGAGACTCTCATCACAAGATCTCGGCAATGGCGAACTCGACGCGGCGACGCATCGGGTCAATGCGCTCAGCGCGAACCTTCACGCGGTCTCCAAGATGCCACCCAAGTTCTTTGGGCTTCGCACCGCGCCCACGACGCGATCCAGGCGCGTCCCGCCGCCCTTCGCCTCCAGACAGCGCAACAATAGCGTGATCGCGTTCGCGAAACACAACACGCGTGCCCGCCGCGTCTTCTAGAGCGTTGATCGGCAGCAAGCCCTCAACAAAAATCTCAAACAGCTCGACAAAGCATCCAAACTTTTGCACCGAAATAATCAGTGCTTCGTATTCCTCGCCAAGATGCGCTTCCATAAATTGCGCCGTCTTCCAATCCATCAACTCGCGCTCGGCCCCGTTGGCCCGGCGCTCCGCTTCCGAAGTCTCCGAAGCAATCTCCCCAAGCTGCGTCTCCGAATAGAGCGTAGCTTCCACACCGCGTCCCGCATCACGAGCCACTGGCGCGGTCACTTGCGGGTGCTCCAAAGCCCACTTCAACACACGATGAACTATGAGATCGGGATACCTCCGAATCGGCGAAGTGAAATGCGTGTACTCATCAAATCCCAGCGCAAAATGCCCGAGCGGCTCCGCAGCATACCGCGCCTGCTTAAGCGAGCGCAGCATCAAGTAAGAAACGATGCGTTCTTCGGGTTTTCCAGCCAATTTCCGCAGCAATTTCTGATAATGCTGCGGCGTAATCCGCAGCTCCGTCGAGCCAGGCAGCGCAACTTTCATCCCACGCTCTCGCCCGTGCCCATAAGAATCCGGCCGCCCCGCTTTTGCCGGCGCAGGCAAGCGGCCGTGCCGCACCGCAACCTCTCGCTGGTGCAAATCCGCCACGCCAAGCGAATAACCAAACGCGCGCGCCAGCTCTTCGAACTCCAGCACCTTGCGCGCGTCCGGCTTTTCATGCACGCGGTGCAACGCCGCAATCCCGCGTTTGAGCAAATACCCGTCCACCACGCGATTCGCCGCCAGCATGAACTCCTCAATCAGGCGATGCGCAATGTTCCGCTCGCTCCGCACGATATTCGTCATGCGCTGCTGCTCATCAAACTCGATCACTGGCTCCGGCAAATCGAAATCGATCGAGCCATGCTCATTGCGCCGCTTATTCAGCAGCAACGCTAGCTCTTTCATGTCGCGAAAATGCCCAGCCAATCCCGCGTAGCGCCCCGTGGCGTCCGGATCACCCTCGATCACCTTGTTCACGTCGGTGTAAGTCATGCGCTCGGCCGAGCGAATCACCCCCGAAGTCATACGCGCGCTCTGCATGTTGCCCGCAGCGTCAAATTCCATCAGCGCGCTCATCACCAGCCGCTCCTCGTGCGGCTTCAGCGAACACATCCCGTTCGAAAGCGCCTCCGGCAGCATCGGCACAGCGCGGTCGGGAAAATAAACCGACGTCCCGCGCAACCGCGCTTCCTGATCGAGCGCCGTCCCCGTTCGAACATAGTGCGCCACGTCCGCGATATGTACTTGAAGCCGCCAGCCGCCATCCGCGCGCCGTTCCACATAGACGGCATCGTCAAAGTCGCGCGCCGTCTCTCCATCAATCGTCACAATTGGCAGATGACGAAAATCTTCTCGCCCTTGGCGTTCCGTTTCGCTCACGGGCGCGGCGCGATGCTCCGCCTCCGCCAAAACCGCCCCAGAAAATTCATGCGGCAAATGATGCTTGCGAATAATGATCTCGGTGTCTACGCCGAGATCGCCCGGTCTCCCAAGAATTTCAATCACGCGCCCCGTCGCCGCCGCTCCCCCTCGCGGATAGCGCAGCAGCTCGACATTCACCACCGCCCCATCGAGTTCCGGCAAATGTGGCAATCGTTTCCCGCGAGCGCCACCCTCTTTCGATTCTCTCACGCCCAACTTTTCCCGCAGCGCCACCGTCAACTCATCACCAGGAGGAATCTCGATCTCATGCTGGATCCGATTGTCATAGGGCAGCACCACATTCCCGCGCGGCCCATATCGAAACAATCCCACAACCGAAGGATGCGCCCGCCCCAGCACGCGCACGATCCGCCCCTCGGCCCGCTGCCCTCCGCGCGAGCTTCCGCCGCGCGCACTCCCGCCCCGGAAATCCCCTCGACGAAAATCACTAACGCGCTGCAACTTCGCCAGCACATGATCGCCATGCATCGCATCTTCCACCGCGTCGCGCGGAATGAACACATCCCCATCCAGCTGCGGCATCGGCACATCCGGCACCACAAATCCGTAGCCGTCGTGATGCAGCACAAGCCGACCCCGCACCTCGTCCCGCGCCAACGCCTGCGAATCCCCCGCCCGCCGCGGATTGTTCCTCGTGGAACCACTCCGCGTAGAACCGCTTGCCGCTAAACCAGCTTCCCTGCCGCTATGCCCGCTCGAACCGCCCGCCGCCGCATCATGCCCATCTGAACGAGCCGCCTTCCCTCCCCATTCCCCCTCGCCTTTCCGCCCCGCAAGCCGGTAGCGCCCCCCGGGCAATTCCTCAATCGCCCCCCGCTTCTTCAATTTAACCAGCATGTTAAATAGCGCCTTGCGCTCCGGTTTGCCAAGGTGCAAAGCCGCGCCAATCTCGTTCGCCGACGCCGCACCTTTCGTAACTTGCAGAAAACGCAATATGTTATCTGGACTCAACGATGAAGGACGTGGCATAAGTCGGCTGCACCCCGGCGCACGGCTCTATTTCCACGAAGATTCTAGCCACTTTTTCCATTTTCTCAGGAACTTTTTTCGCCCTGCCGGGATTATATAGGTAGGCCAACACACGACCGGTCAGCCGCCCTCCGTCAGGCTGGCCGGACATCCCCGAAAGGGGAACAAGGAGGCGGGACGACCTGGCCCGCCTCCTCTTTATATTCCTGCGCGAACTTTCCTCCGCCCGAGAAGTCGAGCGCCACTCATGACGTACGCTCAAACACCGCCTGCAGCACACCGCAGCGGTGCTCCATCAGGTTCCTGCGAAAGTTCGCGGCCATCTCCGCAAACTCTTGCCCGAGCACGAGGTGTAGTCCTAATCGAGGCACATCCGCGGGATCGCGCTTCGCCCCCACCTTCGCAAGCCAATCGGCCGCGGCTTCCGAAACATCATTCCAGACGAGCACGGAAAATCCGGCGCGAACTACGGCTTCCCGGGTCTCCTCCTGAGTGAGCAGATGGCTCAAAGCGGCATTTCTCGCCCACGGCACAGGAAATAAAATTGCTCCTCCAGTGGATTGCACGACATCGTGCACCACAAAGCGGCCGCCAACCTTTACGACGCGCGCGATCTCCGCGTAAAACTCCGCTTTCTCCGCAATATTCATCGACGCGTGTTGTGTCCATACGGCGTCAAACGTCTGGTCCGGAAACGGCAAACGCAGCGCATCCCCGTGACGGTAGTCCACCAGATGCTCCAGTCCCATCCGTTCCGCCAACAGCGAGGCAATCCGGCAAAAGCTCTCCGTAAGGTCTATTCCCGTAACACGGCACCCGTACGTCGCTGCAAGCGAACGAGATGGTCCCCCGAGCCCCGAGCCGACGTCCAGAACATGCATGCCGCTCGATAGCGAGCACAAACGAGCAAGGGCGTCGCTGGCCTCAAGCCCTCCCACGTGGAATTGATCCAGCGCCGCCAAGTCGCGAGGCGATAGCGTCTGCCCTTCCAACAGCCCCGCGCTGCGCAATTGTTCGACGATGCGTTGTTCGAGATCGTCGCCGCTCGCATAGTGCCGCGTGACTGCCCCGCGTCTTTCCATGGCTGCCTCTCTATCGGAACTTTCGCGTCATCATCAGCGCATCGTAGTCCGTGCCATCAACCCGCAAGGCGCGAGGCATGACGCCGTAGGACTCGAATCCGAATCTTTTGTAGAACTTCCACGCCTTTTTGTTTTCCACTGCGACATACAGGTCTACTTGATCCACTTGCTGGCTGGCCGAATCCAGAACGTGCTGAAAAATCGCCGCGCTCAAACCCGTCCCGCGGTGCTCTTCCGCCACGTGCATATTCCAAACCATTCCCACATGGCGCCGTTTCGGTGTCGTTTGCTGCTGGAACGTTACGATTCCTCCGAGCCTCCCCGCGACAAACGCGCCGTATGTCGCCTCCCGTTCGAGACGCTCGCCAACTTCCGCCAGGCTTCGAACCGATTCCTGCTCGTAGTCCGCTGCAAACGCGGAAGGAGCGGACCGTAGCGCTTCAAGAAAAAGAGCCTGATAGACCGGCACGTCCGCGGTCCCCAGCCGCCGAATTTCAAACTCGCTCATCCGAGATGCCTCCCGAAGGGGATCTGCTTCTGCGAGCGCCCGAACCGCCCTCGTAAACCGGCGCCTTTAGATGTCAGTCACCCTCTAACTAGATGTTTGATATCATCTAAACGTTGCGGTCGTCAACGTAAAGGTTGTCGAAACGCGAGGAGGACCGCCAGATGCGAAAGTCCAAGGTCGATACCGCCAGAACGCGCGAACGCATTGTCGAAACGGCTTCGAAACAGTTCCGCCGGCATGGAATCTCCGATGCGGGCCTGTCGCGCTTGATGGCTGCCGCAGGTCTCACCCATGGGGGGTTCTACCGCCACTTTGCCTCAAAGGACCAGCTTGTCGCCGAGGCGTGCCATAACGCGCTTCTCTCTCTGACGGATGGGCTCGCAGCTCACATTGCTGGAAAGTCTCCGAACCACGCCCTGCCGCTTCTGCTCGAAACGTATCTGTCTCGAACCCACAGGGATCAGCCGGCTACGGGATGCGTGCTCGCCGCCCTGGGCAGCGAGCTTGCCCGCTCCGATGCCGCCACCCGTGATGCGGCCACGAATGGTTTCCTGCGCTTGGCCGGTTTGATTGCCCGCCAACTAAAAACCTTGCCGCGGGACGAAGCCCAGGGCCGCTCCCTGGCCATTGCTGCCGCCATGGTTGGAGCGATCACCCTATCCCGCATCGTCACCGACGCTCCCATTTCCAACGCCCTCCTTCGCGCAACAAAAAACTACATCCTGAAAGCAGCCCGCAAATAGCAGGCTGGCGCATACGCTGGTTTTATGCGCCAGGGTTTGGAGTTTTGAATCGATAACGGCGGGAGGTGCGCTCGAAAAATTGTAAGACAATTCTGGGTGCTTGACTACCTGGAAGGTGGCGACACTCTGGACCAATTCCTCGAACAATATCCGAGCGTCACCCGCGAACTTGCCATTGCTGCCATCGAAGAAGCTCGGCTGAGTCTTGTCGCCCAGCTCAAATGAAAGCCCTCATTGACGAGTGCTCTCCCAAGGCGCTCAAGAGGCACCTCACAGATCACGGCCATGAATGCGTCACCGTTCAGCAAACAGGTTGGGCCGGAAAGAAGAACGGAGAGCTGCTAGACCTCGCCGAACTTCTTTTTGACGTTTTGGTCGCGTTGGATACCAACGTGCAATACCAACAAAACTTGGCGGGTCGCAAAATTGCGGTCGTGGTTCTCCACTCCTCCTCGAACCGGCTTGAGCACCTTCGTCAGTACTTTCCGGAATGCGTCCTCGCCCTTGAAAAAATCAAGCCTGGCCAAATCGTTCGAGTGGGCAGCATTCCCTGAGGGTCTATTGCAAACTCATGGCGGGCGGGACACCTTCAATTCGCCGAAACGTTTTCGACTTTGTCTTTTTCTGTCGAGGTGACCTAACCCTTTCGCGTTGGTTTAGGAAAGGGTGGGTTCTTCTCCCACCCGCGCCTCCAATTTTCCCGCTTTAGAATGTGTGAGTTAGAACGCTGCTTTTTCTCGTGTACCCGCCGTGTACCCCGTGCTTGGGAAGTTTGGGCAGCTATAACAGGATCGAGGCCCCACGCATGGGTGAGGTCCGCTTCGAGTTGTTCCTGCCGCGAACGTACCCAGGGCGCGTAGTTTCTCTCTGTGGTCCGCACGCTTTCATGTCCAAGCAGGATGGAGACCCGCTCAATTGGAACGCCTACTAGAAGAAGTTCTACGGCGAAAGTATCGCGGAAGCGGTGTGGGTGGCCGCTACTGACCTCCGCGAGTTCAAACAGCCTGTTTAATCGTTTTCTCCAACTCCCGATGATGGTTTCCAACTTTGATTCGCCATCCCAAAAATAGTAATTGGCGGCAACCTTGGGCGTGTATGTGTGTTTTCTTGTTCGAACCCGTCTGGGTATACATACCCAGACGGTCGTGAATACCTCTGAGGCAGAATCATATCCTGTTTATTCTCGATTCCCGACAGAGGGCGTCAAAGTTTATGCATTGCCAAAGAGCGCGCGATTACGCTGGCATTCCAGGGCATTGATCATCGTAGAATCGTTTCACAAATCGTTTCATAAATCATTTCACTAATCGTCTCGCGCCTAGAGTTAAATACCTTAAAACAAATAAGAAAGCAGAAGAAATCACGGTGTATAATCGTTTCATGGCTAGCGATATTATTGCCCAACTGGACCGTGGCGTATTGTCGGCCCCTGACCTCCGGGAGCGACTGGGGGTGTCGCCATCCACGCTTATGCGAATGGTGAGAGAAGCTGGACCGGAGGTCCTACGGATTGGTCGAGGCAGGGCGACGCAATACGGCTTGCGTCAGACATGGCCAAATCTGGAAGGTCCACGGTTTCCGCTATTCCGTATCAGCGAATCTGGCTCAGCAGCCTCTGCGGGAGAACTCATTACACTTGCCGCTCATCAGACGGCCTGGATGCCGATAGGCACGGTCGCGGATGGGCTTCCTGCAGAATTAGCTGACGCTCGTCCTTCAGGCTTCTTGGGCCGACACTTCGCAGCCGTCCATGCCGATCTCAGGCTACCGCCGATACTATCGGACTGGTCTGACCATCACATTTTGCTCGCGATGTCCCGACGGGGAGAGGACTTACCGGGCAATTTGATTGTAGGCGAAGAATCATTCGCTCGATGGCAG
>Ga0307478_10000368_pt1 | contig 48391 bp, 54 predicted proteins | sample atmos_gasesECM4C_2_FD_203713 | JGI IMG/M metagenome (GOLD analysis project Ga0307478, IMG submission 203713) | Hardwood forest soil microbial communities from Morgan-Monroe State Forest, Indiana, United States - atmos_gasesECM4C_05 | ecosystem: Environmental > Terrestrial > Soil > Temperate...
CGTGCGATCTGTTGACCGAGATCGACCGCGGCCTGCACGGCATCGCTCGCCGCACCCGGGAAGAGCGCCATCACGCCGTCACCGAGATACTTGTCGACAAAGCCGCCGCGCGCGCGGATGATCGGCGTGACGTTGCGCAGGTAGGACGTGAGAAAGCTGAAGTTCTCTTGCGGGGTCAGCCGTTCCGAGAGCTGCGTGAAGTCGCGAATGTCGGAGAAGAACACGGTCATTTCGCGCTGCATGTGATCGCCGAGCTTGACGTCCGCCAGCGACTTGCGCTCGAGCATATCGAGAAATTCGCGCGGAATGAAGCGGTGGACGGTCTGCGCGTTTTCCCATGCCGCATCGATCATCATCGGCGATTTGCCCGGCGGACGAATCGGCAGCACCGCGGTGTCCGCTACGGGCGTCTTCACTCCGGCGTGGTTAGTGGCGTAAACGCGCAGGGCGGCCGAGATGCGCGTGTGGACGAGCAGTGGGTTGGTTTGATCGTGCGGCAGCAGAAGATAATCGTCGGCGCCACGATGCAGGCACGCCTGTACGCGGCTCGTCACGTCGGCACCGGCAACGACGATCACCGGAACACGCCCGGTCAGACCATGTTCGGTCTTCGCCGTCTTCAGTAACGCCAGCACGTCGTGGCTATGCTGCATCACGTCGATCACCAGCAGGTCCGTGGTGCGCGCGACGAGCGTGGCAATCGCTTCGGCAGGCAGCAAGAACCGGACGACGGTCGTAGCGTCGCCTTTCATGATCGATTCGAACGCCTGGTGCTCCTCGTCGGTGCCTCCGACGTACGCGATACGGACCTGGGACAAGCAATAACCCCCGTCGGCGCGTTGGGCAAGCAAGCGCCTCGTCCCCGCCAAGCGGGCCTGGAAGTACCTAAACTTGTGATCGGCAACAAAAAGGGCGATCGCCTCCGCGACCGCCCTTTGAACGGCTAACCGGCGTCTAGAAGAGGCTCCACAAGTACTGGTTGTAGATCTCGTGGTGGTACTGAACCTCTTCCGGCTTGACGACCGTCCCCAGGAGGCGCGGGCAACGGTCGGCGCTCGCCTGCTTGAGTTCGGCGTAGCGGCCTTTCACGTCATCACCGAGGATCGTCGAGATCCAGGCGGAGTTCTTGAAGTCGGTTAGTGCGTCATAGATGTTGTCGGGCAGGTAGCGGGCGGCCGTGCGCAGGTTCGGATCGGCGGCGATCGAGCCGTCGAGGCCGGTCTTGAAGACCGTGTACAGCACGGCATACGGATTGGCATCCGGTCCGACCGAGCGGACTTCGACGCGCGAACTGCGCTCGTTGCCGATCGGGACGCGAACCATCGAACCACGGTCGACCGCCGAAGCCTTGATCTGGTTCGGCGCTTCGAAGTGCGGATCGAGGCGGCGGTACGCATTGACGCTGGCGTTATAGATAAGGCATGTATCGCGCCCGACGGTCAGGATGCGGTCGATGAACTTCCAGCCGAAGTCGCTGAGCTTCTCATTTCCCTTCGCATCCCACATCAGGTTCTTGCCGCCCTTGCCGTTCACCGAGACGTTGGTGTGCATGCCGCTGCCGTTGACGCCGACGACGGGCTTGGGCAAGAAGCTCGCGCTCAACCCGAGATTGGTTGCGACTTGCCGGCAGATCAGCTTATAGAGCTGAATCGTGTCGGCTGCGGCCGTGACTTCGCCGTAGCTGTAGTTGATCTCGAACTGCGAGGGCGCGACTTCCGGATGGTCCTTTTCGTTTTCGAAACCCATCGCGCGCTGCACTTCGGCTACGGTATCGATGAACCGACGCAGCGGATCGCCAGGCAGCGAGTGGTAATAGCCACCGGTATTGACGTACTTGAACTCGCGCGTCTCATGATACTTACGCTCGGCGTCGAGCCCGTCGAAAACAAACCCCTCGATTTCGTTGGCGGCGTTGAGCGTGTAGCCGTCTTTCTCAAACTTGTCGTTCGAGTATTTCTTCAGGACGCCGCGCAGATCGGCACCGAACGGCGAACCGTCCTTGTCGATGACTTCGCCGAAAACGAGCACCTTGCCCGAGCCGAAGATGTCGCTGGGTACCCAATAGAATGCACTCCAGTCGACGAACAGCCGCAAGTCACTTTCTTTTTGCGCCGTAAAGCCGCGAATCGACGAACCATCGAAGGTGAGGTTGTCAGCCGACTTGATCAAGAATTTCTTGTCATAGTCGAGCATGTGCAGCCGGCCTTCGAGGTCGCTGAAGCAGAGCGTGACCGCCTTGATGCGCTTTTCACCGGAGAGGTACCTGAGACGCTCCTCCTGCAGCTTGTGCAACGCGACGCGATCCTTGCGCTGCTGCTTGGCCGCGAGGTTCAGCTCTTCCAGTTCCCCGTACGGCAACATGAGGTAATCGCGTAACTCGGCACTCATCGTAGACTCTTGCACTCCTTGGCGTGGATCAATAGGCCGGCATATCGGGCCAAAGAGTCGTCAATTGCGAGCCGGACGGCCGAACCCTCGGGCCATTTGGCGCACAGGTACGGCGACCGGTGCCCTTTGTGGTGGATTCACCTTCCGTGAATCCGTCGCGTTTGGGCTGTGCCCAAGCCGCCCACCCCCGGTTCGAGGGTACCGGGCGGCCTTCTACTCTTCGACGAATTGCGGCCCGAGGCCGAAAGTTTTCCAGTCAAAACCCTGATCGCGGAAACCCGCGTCGACGTCGACGTTCCACTCTTGCGGCGGCTGATCGACGATAACGACCGCGCCGCCGGCCAGACTCTCGAGCACGCGCCACAGATAACGCACGACGAGGCAGCGCGTGAATTCGTTCAAGCGGCCCCATTGATCGCCGGCGGTGAGTTCGAGCCGCGTTTCTTGCTCAGACTTCCACACGCTGTAGTCGGTGAAGATATCACCGTATTTCTGCTTGGGGCCGGCCAACACGGTCTTGATGCGGGCTTCGAGGTCGGGCGCACGCTTGCGCTGGGTCCGGATCCGGGCCTGCACTTCCGCTCGCCAACGCATCCACGCCAACACCGTTAAAATCGCGATTACGATGACGCCGATGATCGCGATAACGAGCATGGTCAACGCTGTACGCCCATTAAGCCGCACTTCTCCATTGAGGGCGGCCTACGGCACCGGGCCTGCTGCTCCCTTGGCGCCTAAGCATTTAGTGACCGAATCGCCGGCGGACTTTTCATAACGCAACTCCACTGGAACCTCTTCGGGTTCGAAGTGTCAATGAAAGCAGTCGCAAAAACCGATGCCGAGTGGCGCGCCGCGCTGCCCTCTGACCGCTACGCCGTGTTACGGGAGGCCGCGACGGAGCCGCCCTTCAGCGGGGCGCTCTACCATCACAAAGAGCGAGGCACGTATTCGTGCGGAGCCTGCGGCGCACCGTTGTTTTCCTCCGACACGAAGTACGAGAGCGGCAGCGGCTGGCCGAGCTTCTTCGACCCGCTCACGAGCGACGCGGTCAAGGTTGTCGAGGACCGCGCGCACGGCATGGTACGGCGCGAAGCGCGTTGTGCGCGCTGCGATTCGCATCTCGGGCACATATTCGAAGACGGTCCGGCGCCCACCGGCGAGCGCTACTGCATGAACTCGCTCGCCCTCGAGTTCACGCCCCCGGAAAAATAACGCCACCGTATCCACCCCCGAGCTTGCCCGTTTGTCATCCCGAGCAAAGCGCCCGCATGGCGCGCCGTCGAGGGATCGCCACCATCGGGCAAGATCACCGCTGTCCCTCGACGGCGCGCCCTTGCGGGCGCTTTGCTCGGGATGACATAGCGCTAGCGTTGCGCTAGCGCATCTTCGAGGCCACCAGCGATGCGCAGCAGACCTCCGTCCTCACCGCGCCGGCCGACGAGCATGAGGCCCACCGGAGCTCCGCTCGCAACGGCGAGCGGCAACGAAACGGCACAGCCGTCGAGCACGTTGACGGCGCTCGTATTGCGCAACACGAGCGCATTGATCCGACCGTACCGTTTGGGATCAATGATCAAATCGGCAATCGGCGGGGGCACGATCGCGACGGTCGGCCACAGCAACGCATCGTACTGCGCCGTTTCGGCTTCGACCGCAGCAACATAGGCGTCGCGACCGCGCAGCAGATCGATGTAATCGGCTGCGCCGATCCCTTCGCCGCCGCGGATCCGCTTGGCGATCTCGACGTCGTAGCGCGCTTCGCTCTTGGCGAGCAACTCGCGGTGCCACCAGTAGGCTTCCACGGCGGCGATATTCGGGTTGCCCTGAAGCGCGGGTAAACGTTCAAACGCCTTCAGTGGCACTTCGTCGATTACGGCGCCGGCAGCACGCAACTGGACGAGCGCAGCCTCGAAGGCGCCGGTCACCGTATCATCGAGCGAGACGCGAACGTAGTTGACCGGTGCGAGAAATCGCAGTCCGCGTACCGGCCGGCGAACGAGTGGCACCGGCGCCTCACCGGCGAGGATCGCGTCAACCGTCGCGCAATCCGCAACGTTGCGTGCGAGCGGTCCGATCGAATCGAGCGTAAACGAGAGCGGATAGGTTCCGGTGAGTGGAACCCGGCGCGCGGTCGGTTTGAAACCGGTCAATCCGCAGAACGCCGCAGGGATGCGCACCGAGCCACCGGTGTCGGTGCCGATCGCAACCACGGCCATGTCGTCGCTCACCGACACCGCCGCCCCGGATGACGATCCGCCCGGAATGCGGCCCACGGCCCGATCGTAGGGCGCGCGCGGCGTGCCGTAGTGCGGGTTGATGCCGAGGCCCGAATAGGCGAACTCCGTCATATTCGTCTTGCCGACGATCACGGCGCCGGCGCGCCGCAAGCGCATCACGATGGTCGCGTCCGCCGTCGCCGGCAGCGCACCATCGAGGACGATCGAACCGGCACGCGTCTGCCGTCCCGCAACGTCGAAGAGGTCCTTTACCGACACCGGCAATCCCGCCAGCGGCGAAGGAACGGCTCCGCCACGGCGCTGCGCGTCGGCGACGTCCGCAGCCGTGCGCGCTTCGTGCTGAAACACCATCGTAAACGCGCGCGCACCTTCGCCGGCCGCATCGTCGATTCGCGCGAGCGCGGCATCGCACAACTCGCGGCTGGAAACCTCACCCCGGTCGAGTCGATCGCGAAGCTGCTGGATCGTCATGCCGCGGCCTTCGCGCGCGAGCATCCGCATCCCAGCCCGCGGGATGCCGGAGTGCTACCAGGTCGTGCTGACGGCAGCGAGCGCGGTGCGCGCCAACGGCAGTGCGAACGACCCGCTCCAATCGCGGTCGAAGAACTGCAGGGTGGCGGTGACGGATTCACCGCTCAGGTCGGCATCGAGGCTGGCATCGCTCGGAAAGCGGTCGCTGTTCGCGGGGTCGCCGGCATAGACGAAACGCATCGTGACATGGTGTCCGTCGAACGACATCGCGGTCGGATCGTACGCGGCATCGGTAGCTTCTTCGTCGGCGACGTCCGCACACGCATCGGTGGCCGCAGCGCGCTGCTGTACCGAGATGCCGAGCAACGCACCGTGATGGTGAGCCTGCACGAGGGCGGCGTGTGCGACCACGAACTGCAACGAGTTCACGTCGATCGTCACCGCAATGCGGCAACCCGCGCGAACGAAGACGAACCGCTTGGGCTGTGCCTCGCCGGCTTGCCACGAGACGATGGCGCCATCCGGATCGTGAGGCGGCGCCACGGCGAGCACCGCGTGCAGCGTCGGAACCGGCTGCGGCAGCACGGCCGGCGGCGCGATTGCAACGACGCGCGCTAATGGCTGCTGCGGTACCGGCACCGGAGTTGCCGGCGCGGCGTGCGCAACGTTGTTCGCTTGGAGAAACGGCACCACGACGAGCGTTCCCGAATCGGCAAATCCGCCGCGCTGATCGCTGGTGCGCGAGGTGACGATGCCGAGGATCTCGCCCGTGCCGGGATCGAACACGGCACCGCCGCTGAGCCCCTCTTCGATGTGTACGTTTTCGAGTTCGAGGTAGAGCCCGTTCTCCGGTCGCGCGGCGATCGTGCCGGGAAAGAGCACGCGCGGCTCTTGGCCGACGATGCCGATCAGTTCGTCTTTCTTCACGTAACCGGCGACCGCGACGAGGTTGCCCTCGACGACCGGATGCGTGCGCGGCGCGAAGCGGGCAACGCGCAATCCGCCACGATCGATTGCCAAGAGCGTGAGATCGCGCGGCCCGGTCCGTTCGACGCGCGCGGTGACGTCGTGCAGATCGCGGCTGAGATCGACGCGGATGCTCGCCGCCCCGGCTACGACATGCGACGCCGTCAGCACGAGCGAATGCTGCGCGTCGGAAGCCACCACGATACCGCTGCCGCTCTCAATCGGACGGCCCGCGCGGTCGAAGGCCCAAACCTTCACCAGCGACGGACGCACCGCGGTGTAACCCGCCGACGCATCGTCCGATGCGCGCACGCCGTGTGCGGCCAGCACGAGCGCGATCAGCAGAGCGTTCGCGCACAACTTACGCACGCAGGTAGATCCCGGCGGCATCGCACGCGCCGTTGCTGCCGTGAAAGACGCCGAGCGGCGGCCAGTCGGTATAGATGCCGGGTGCTTGCGAGGTCCAGGTCTGCGCGCCCGTCCACTGCTTGTACTGCGGCACGATCGACGGTGGCGTCAGGTGCCCGATCTCGCAATCGTGCCAGACGATGCGCGGGGTGAGATCGTGCGGCCCATCGACGCCGAAATAGCTGCCGCTGACGAAACGGTCCGAGCGTCCGATACCGGAGCGCTTGTGCCATGGATACGGCTGCGCGATCGAGACGATGCGCTTGAGGATGATGCCGTCGTCACGCGAGCCGCCGTCCGGAATCCAGCCGTCGTCGGGCCGCGTGCGCTGGACCGCCGTGAACGTATGGCGCCGTCCGTCGGTCGCGATTCCGGTCGCCGAAAAGACGAGCAGCGAATCGGATACCGGATAGAGTTCCAGCACCACGTCCGGGCCACCGCACGGAAAGCGGTCTTCCGACGTGACCGGTTTGTTGGACGCGAACTTCCAGTAGAACGCGTAGTCGTCGTGTTCGCTCTGCGCGGAGCTCTTCTGCAACCCGGCGTCGACCGAGACGCCACGCGGTCCGGCGCCCCAGCCGCCGATGTAGATGTAGCCGGTTTCCTGGTCGACGATGCCGGGTGCGCTGGTCACTTCGTCGTAGCCGGGGCCGGTGACGAAATGCCGTGCGCCGCACGGGATCGAGACCGAAACACGCACCGCGCTGTAGCCGTTGACCGCGCGCACACCGTGAAATGCACCGGAGTCGATGTCGAACGGCGATGCCACTTGCGAACGGACCGGAATGCCGGGCGTACGGCGATCGTCGTGCGAAGTATCGAAGCGGTGCGCGTAGAGCCATGCGAGGTCCAGGCCCGCGGCGCGCGCCTTCGCGGGGCGCGCGGGCTTCGGCCCGGCTTGCGTGGGAACAAACCGCGGGGTGTCGTTCAACGCAAACAATTTCGCCGGAGTGACCAACGGCGGCGCAAGCGCAATGCGTGCCGGCGCATGATGCTGCGCGCGGGCCGACGATGCGATCGTATAGCCGCGTTCGGGCGGCAACGCTGCGATCTGCGGATCTTGCACCACGGCGTCGTAGGAGACGATGCGAATGGAACCGTCGCGCTGCACGACGACCAGGTTCTCACGTTGCGCAGGACGCAAGTCGCGCAAGATGTGCAGATCGTCACCGGCGGGTACCGGCCCGGTACCCGCGAGAACGACGCAACCGAGCAGTGCTGTTAACACCCGCTCCGCCAATCTGCGCAACGTATCCCTCCTTGTTTAGAGAATGTCGGCACATTGGGACCCGATCTTGCGCCCGCGGGCATGAAAGTTCGGTGAGGAGCCGCAACCTGAACGGCGTGACCACTGTGCGGGGAAGCGCGATCGCCATCGCCCTCTTCCTCTTGGCCAGCGCGGGCCACGCCGTTGCCCAAACGGCGCCGATGCCCGTCATCAGCGTCGATCGTGCTCACGCGGGAATTCCGCTGGGCACGAGCGTGACCATCAACGTTGCGGGAACGGCTGGGCCGTTGACCGTGCAGGTGCCTTACGATGGGCTCGACGCGAGCTACGATCCACACACGCACCGCTTGCTCGTCACCGGCCACACGGCCGGCAGCGGAAACATCATCCTCACCGACCGCAACGGGAATACCGCCGCGGTCGCGGTGCTCGTCGCTCCGCCGGCCGGCGACATTCCCGCCGACGTCGACGTGACGCTCGCCGGAACGGTCTCCGCACCGTTCGTCACGGCACGCATCCGCGATGCAATCGAGCGAGCGCTCGTCCGTCAACCAGGCACCTTGCTCGACGTGCACGGTATGACGATCCCAAACACGCTCGCGCCGGGAGCAAAACTCGAAGCCCAAGCCGGCGTCACCATCAAGGGGCGCGGCAACTACGTCGACGTCGCGGGACGCACGAACCTGCACGTGCACGTCGCTGCCTTGCCACCCCTCGAGCCATCGACGCTCTTGTACAGCGACGACCCGGAATACGTCGGCGCGCCGAGCGCCGGCGTGCTCTTCCGCGGCACGATCGACGTTCAAACACCCGCGCGTCTGTTCGCGTATCACGTCGCCGACGGCGCGCCGCGCCAACTGACGCTCGCGTTACGCGCCGCGACCGGAGCGCGAGTGCGTGTTCTGGGCACGATCAGCGGCGCGAGCCCGGCGTACGCCTACATCGGCCAGCAATCCAGTGCACGGTATCTCGCCGAACACGCCAGCGGCGAGAGCACGGTCATCACGCTACTTCCCAACGCACCCTATCTGATTCCGTTCGGCACGATGCAACCCGGCGATCTGATCGAGGCGATCCTCGATCTGCACGTGGTCGACGGCGGCCCGCTCGAAGTCGACCTGGTGACGAACCCGGCGGGGGCGGCCTTGCCGCCGCTCGACGGGCCGGAACTCAGCGGCGATTCGCATGGCCGGCGCGGCGTATTCAGCCTCGCCGGCATCGCGCCGCTGACGCTGGCGTTTGCGAGCGGTGCGCCGGAACAAACGCCGGTTTCCGTCGGCGACGCGTCGCTTCGGAATCAGCGCCCCGACGGACGGCCGCTCGGTGGCGACTACGGCGTCGTCCGCCCGTTCACGCTGCAGTTGGCGAACACCACGGCCACGCCGCTCGCTGTTTATCTATACGAACTCACCAGCGGCGCGGGCGGCACGACGACGACGTTCTGGTTCGCCGGCGAGGGAACCGCGACGCTCGTGCCGTGCATCGACGATCCGACGCAGCCGCACCTGATCAAAGCGTTCGCACTGGGTGCCAGCGAGACGCGCACGATCAGCGGCACGTTCATGACCGACGGCGCCGGATCGTATCCCATCCATTTCGGCTTGAGCGCCACCGCGCCGCTGGCGGTGCCACCCAACGCTTGCGCGCCTACACCCCCATCGCGCGCGCCTTGATGGTCACCATTATGACGTTCGAGATGGGATCGTGACGTCGATGACTTCGCGGATTGAGGGAAGGCGCTCGAAGCGGGCGACGAGGGCGCGCAGCGATTCTGCTGCCGGCACCGATGGGACGTTGGCGGCGATCGTCGTGTAGATGAACGTTGCGCCGATGCCTTCGAGCAGTGCCGCAGTATCGAACGATGCGCTCATCAGGGCGGCGAGACCACGACGCCCTTCGAGCGCGCGCGGGGCGCCGGTGAACGCGGCGCGGGCGAGCAGCGCCGCCTCGATCCCGTCGGCAGCGGCGGCGCCCACGATGTAGGCGGCGGTCATCGTGCCGCGCGCTGCAGTGAGGCCGCTCGCCGCCGTCGCGGCGATACCGAACGCATCGCGCGTCGCGTCGCGTTGCAGACCGAGCACGCGGGCCGCGGCGACGGCGGCGCCTAAACGGCCGCACGTGCCGCGCACATCCCAACCGCGTTCGTGATGCGCGGTGCCGAGTGCGCGTTCCACACGCACCGCGATCTCCGATCCCGCCACGATTGCGTCGAGCACCGTCGCACCGGCCGCATCGACGCTCTCGCCAACAGCCAGCGCGGCCGCGACCACCGGCGTCGCGAGCGTCGCATCGTCGCCGGCGGCAATGCCCGTGAGAAACGCCGCGTAGAGCGGCGTCATAACCGCGGCCCGGCCGACCGCGCGCGCCCGCATGCGCGCCGGACCCGGTGCGGCGGCCGCGGCAATCGTCACGGCCGCAGATTGCGCGTTGTTCAGTGCGCGCAATATCGTTGCAAGCACGAGTTCGCGCGCGGGCGCGCGCACGAGTTCACGAAACGCCCAGCCATTACCGGCAAAGGCCATCAACTCCGCGGTCGGCTGCACGGCCGGTCCACCGTCGCTCATGCCGTCACCGCCGCGATGAGCGCCGCGAGGTCCGCCGCTTTGGGCAGATCCGATACGGCTTTGCGTAAGGCGCCGGTTCGTCCGGCCAGAACGGGTTCCACCAACGCTTCGGCTTTGGCGTTGAGCTCCGCGTCCGTCAGCGGCCGCTCGAGGCTGCCACGCGCGTGCGTGGTGCTTTCTTCGACGGTCGTGCCGCCGGTCAGTCGCACGCTCACGCGCGCCGAGGCCCGCGGCATTCGGGCATCCGGTTCGAGCTGCACGCGTGCACGCAACGCGGCAACGTCCGGCCTGACGACCAGCGCATCATCGTACTGCGCGAGCCCGACCCCGCCATCACGCAAGGCCATCGCTACGCCGTGCACCGCGCTGAAGCGGGCCTGCAAACCATCGCCCGGCGTCAGGTTCCCCATCAGTTCGGGCACGAGCGGATTGCAGTGTACGACGACACGTTCGATCGCGGTCACGTCGCCGATACGCGACGAGAGCGCGACCGCGGCGTCGATCGCCGGATGCGCGACGATACCGCCGGGATAGGGCTTGTAGGTGTTTTTCGCCAGCTCGAAGTTCGCGTGCAGATTCAGGTCCAGCGATCCGATGCGGTGCATCGTCGCGAGCGCATCGGCAAATCCGCCGGGTGCTTCGAGCGCGTCTTCGGGCGCGCTGAAGCCGCGTGCAGCCAGCATTGCAGCGAGCACTCCGTTGGCGGCGGCCTTGCCCGCATGGTAAGCCTTGGTCATCCGGCCGAACGCTTCACGTTGACCGACCGTGCTCGACGCGGCGATGCCGATCGCGCGCGCCGTTGCACCCGCATCGAGACCCATGAGCGCGGCTGCCGTGACGGCCGCGCCGATGGTGCCACACGTTCCGGTGATGTGCCAGCCATCGTCGTAGTGCTCGGGCGAAATCGCAACGCCCAGGCGCAGTTGAACCTCACACCCCAACACGAAGGCGCGCATCGCGGTCGCACCGGCGGGTGCCGTTGCGGGCGCAAGCGCGAGCAAGGTCGCGGCAACGGCGGCGGCCGGATGGATCACCGTGGCGAGATGCGTGTCGTCATAATCGTCGACGTGCGCAGCAAACCCGTTGGCGAGCGCGCCGAAGTGCGCGTCCGTACGCCCGCCGCGACCCACGACCGGCGCAACCGCCGCGCCGCCGGTTTCGCGCGCCACGCGCAGGATGGCATCGAGCCCAGGATGACGGCTGGCGCCGATCGCAACGGCCAGCACGTTGAAGAGCGCACGCTTCGCTTCATGCAAGACGCTATCGGGTAAATCGGCGAGCGCAAATGCAACCGTCGCCGCACTCAGATCACGCGTCACCGGCGGGCGCGCGACCGCTGTCGAACCGGAACTGGTCATCGCGATTGCGCTTCGCGGCGGCGCTCCCTACGACCCGGTGGCACGTTGTTAGGAAGAGCGAGACCAGCGCGACCGCCGCCCATAGCACGAAATCCAGCGCCAGCGCCGCGGCCCGCTGCGCGCCAGGCGCGCGATGTCGGTCTGAGTGCCGATCGCCGCGAGCGCCGTGCCGACGCCGATCAAACGCTGCAGTACAACGTCGATGTCCACGACCGCCAGGGACAGCCCGAATCCCGAGACCACGAGGGAGCGGCCGGCGAGAATACCCGCCGCCCCGCGGGCCAACGGCCCAAATTGCTGGAAGACAGTACCATGAACGACGAGCAGCGGCCGAAGCCGGCACAACTCGACTACGACAAGATCGAGGCCGATCTCGATCCCGCCCAGCGTGCCGAACTCGCCGCCCTACGGGCGCAGGTCGAGCAAGAGTTCCCCAATGGCGAACAGGTGCGCGGCCATGTCAACGCGCTGCGCACGGCGGAAGCCCGCATCGCAAATTGGTTCGATAGCCCGGAGACGCAACGCTGGATGATGGCCCTGACCGACGCGGGCCTCTAGTTCTCCGAACCGCGTGAGGGGACGACGGGAATCGCGGTGCGGCGCGGTAAGGGGCTACCCGAATCGAGGGGCCGCGGTGTCGCCGGCGGCGGCGAAGGCGTGAAGATCACCGTGGGCGTGACCGATGGTGCATTCGGGTCGAACGGCGCCGGCGTTTTGAGATTGACGGCCGGCGGGACGTCGAGCGCGACGATGCGCGTGTGCGGATCGTACTCGACCGCACCGCCGAACGCGCGCGCGACATCGGCCAACGGCAAATACGCTACGCCGCCGCGGCCGAACGGGGCCACCGGCAACGTCCCGCCTACGCCGTCGCAGTCAAAGGCATCCGAGCCGATGCGGAACGTGCACGTCCGCCCTTGCCGCACCAACGTGATCGTATCGCCGTCGACGACCGCACGCTCGGTGAAGCGTGTGACCACGGGCGCCACCGGCGCCATCACGTGCCCGAAAAGAAGTTGCGCCGGCGGAGCACTCGCGAGAATCGCGCCGTTCAGGATGACGATTACGGCCGCCGGATTCATACGTGGCTAACTCCCTTCGGTCACTGGTGGTTGTCTTTCGAGCGGCCGCCGTGCAGTTTTCCGCCGCTGGTGCGGCGTTTCTGGCGCAAGCAATCGCTTTCAACATCTTCTTCGCCGCTATACCGCTCTCGCTTGTGATCGTTGCGATGTTCGGCTATATCTTCGGCACCGAGGCCGGCGATTTACGAGCGCTCGATACGATCGACCAGATCGCTCCACAATTTTACGACCTGGTGTCTGAGAACATCCAATCGGTTGTCCGCTACCGCGGCGTTTCAGGGACCGTCGGCTTACTCGGTTTGATCTGGTCGGCCAAAAATGTCTTCGGTGCCGTCTCCTACGGCCTCGACCGCTCACTCGGCCTGCAAAGCCGGCACTTCCTGTTCGACATGCTCATCGCGATCATACTCGTACCGATCCTCGGCGTGGTGCTGATCATTGCAACCGCGGGGCCGCTTGCCATCACCTACATCGAGCGTTTCACCGGCCTCGAATATCTGCGCTACGCTCCCCAGATCGGTTCGTACTCGTTCTCGCTCGCGTTCGTCTTCGTGCTGACACTGCTGGTGTACACGTACCTGCCCAACCGCCGCGCGCACTTGGCATGCGCCATTCCCGGGTCGCTGGTAACGGCGATCGGCTACTCGCTTGCCCAGGTGGCGTTCGGAATCTATACCGCGCACGCCAACATCTTCCAGATCTACGGCACGCTCTCGGCGATCTTCGCCCTCATGCTGTGGGTCTATTATATGTGCCTGATCTTTCTCTACGGCGCACACGTGAACGCGCAGTGGGAGGCGGCCGCCCTTCGACAAGTTCAGGGTGACAAAGACAGCCTCCGAGGGTGACTAGGGGTAGTAAGGAACGCCGGGGAGATCGTTGAAACGGTGCTCGTGCGCCTTTCCTTGCTCGCCGTTTTCGCATGCCTCTCCGTGTTCCTCACGGCGGCGACGCCGGCGTTTACCGTCGTTCCGACGGTGATCGTCTACCCGCTCTCCAGCTCCCCGGAGTTGGGCCGCGAGGCTAGTGCGCGCATCGTCACGACTCTCGCGACGCAGATCGCACAGGGCGGCGGGATCAAGATCATCCCGTCGACCGTCGGCATCGACCGCAACCACTATCTCGCCGACGCGCGTACGCAGGGCGCGAACTACTACGTGACCGGGTTCATGACGCCGCTCGGCAACGGTGCGTCGGTCGTGGAACAAGTCGTGAGCACGACCTCGGGAACGCTCGTCTTCAGCACCACCAATTACATCACGAACCTGGCCGATATCGCAGGTCAAGGCGATCAGCTGCGCACGGGGATTCTCGAACGCAGCCAACGCGGCATCCAGGCCTTTGCCGCGCCGCCGCCGGACGACACGCCCGCGCCGCAAACCAGCGGCGCGGACCTCAACGTCAACAAACTGTTCGAGCGCAAAAAGGGCACGCCGGCAGCCGCCGTCGCCTTGGCGCCGCCGCCCAATGCCATCCTCGCTATTCTCACAGTCGGCGGATCGTCGGACTTCGATCAACGCAGCGCGGCCGCGAAGGCCCTCGCCAGTGCCTTCGAACATGCCGGCCGTCGTGCCGTCATCTCCGAAGCCGGGACGCCGGCACCGGCGGTGTGCTCCAGCACGAAGGCAACCATCCTCGTCGGCGCATGGCTCGATACGCCGCCCCCGAACGCAGCTGCGAACTCTACCCTGCGCATGATCGCCTACGATTGCAACGGGAACGTGGCCTTCGATCGCACGTTCAAAGAACCGCTGGCGTCGGTGACCGATGCCGCGGTCGGCGCGTACCTCAACCCGCCGAAACGGGGCTAAGCCTCGTCGGCCGCTGACGGGTCGAGCAAACCCGCCGGAACGGTCACGCGAATCTCTTTGCGCGTAACGTCGATGCTCGCGATGAAAGCCGCGATGAGCGGCAGCAGCGCCCGCGCGGCACCGATCACGAGCAGATCCTGATTCGGATAGTGCAACACGCCGACGACGATGCCGCGCTCGGTGCCGTCTTCATCGAGTAACCGGCAGCCCACCAGATCTTCGTCGAAATATTCGCCCGGTTTGAGCGGTGCGTCCTCGCGCGCGATCGTGAGCTGTGATCCAACGAGCGCTTGCGCCGCAGCAGCGTCGTCGACGCCCACGAGGCGAATCAGGGGGCGGTCTTTTTGGCGGCGCACGGCGGCGATCGTCACGTCGCGCGTCGTGCCGTCAGCCAATCGCAGTGCGACCTCGAGGCCGGCGCGAACGGCGTCGTCGCCGATGCGCGAGGCATCGAGCTTCAGCTCGCCGCGCAGCCCGAACACGCCGGCAATACGGCCGGCGTTGAGATCAGCTCTTCTTTTTGGCAGTCTTTTTCTTCGCGGCCGGAGTTTTTTTCGCGGCTGTCTTCTTCTTCGGCGCAGCTTTTTTCTTCGGTGCAGCAACGGGTGCGTCCGCAACGGCATCGACGACTTCGACTTCTTCGACGGCCACGGTTGCCGTGTCGCCCGCGTGTTCGAGATCGGCTTCGTGCTCGTCGTCGTCTTCCACGTCGACGATATCGATCGTCACCTTGCCTTCGGCGCTGGCGCGAACGATCGTGCGCAACGCCTGCGCGACGCGCCCGCCCTTGCCGATGACCTTACCGAAATCTTCCGGGTTGACTTCGAGTTCGATGATGGGCCCGCGCGCGCCGTCGACGACGGCGACGATGACGTCATCGGGACGTGAAACCAGGCGTTTGGCGAGAAACGTCAGCAGTTCGACAGCTCGTGCTTGGGCAACAGCGGGATCACCCGCTGGACGCGGTCCGAAATCGCGGTCGCGATACGGCCGGCGCTCTCCGCCGCCGGTGCGAGAATCGCTGCCGGCACTACCCGAACGACGCCGCGCCGGGCGCTCGTCCTCCGGTTCGATATCGTCGCTGAACGATTCGTTCGTGGCGATCTGGCGCGCGCCGAGGGTCGATTTCCGTTCTTCTTCCGGCGTCGCTTCGTCGTCGCCGAATAACCCGAATTCGTCGTCGAACGCGGACACGGGCTACTCGGCCGCCGCTGCGGGAGCTTCGACCGGTGCAGCCTTCTTCGGATAGACCGGGGCCTTTTCGCACAGGCCGAGTTCGGCCAGGAGACGGCGGACGGGATCGGAGGGCTGAGCGCCCTTGGCGAGCCACGCTTTGGCCTTCTCTTCGTTGATGACGACGGTCTTCGGCTCCGTGCGCGGGTTGTAGTGACCGAGGATTTCGATGAACGCTCCGTCGCGCGGCGACTTGGAATCGCAAACGACGAATCGATACGTCGGCTGCTTCTTTGCGCCCATACGGCGCAGGCGGATTTTGACCATGATGCTTTCTGTCTATCTTTCTAACGTGGAATTGCCGGCATACGAAACCGGCCCCGCTTCCCGCCACCCATCTGTTTCATGAGCGTACGCGAAGCTTCGAATTGCTTCACCAAACGGTTGACGTCGGCAACTTGCATGCCGCTGCCCGCGGCGATGCGTTTACGGCGCGAACCGTTGAGGATATCGGGACGCGCGCGCTCGCGCCGGGTCATCGAGCAGATGATCGCTTCGACCCGCTTGACGTCACCCTCGTCGATATCGACGTTGGGCAGCGCCTTGGAGAGTCCGGGAATCATCTTCATGATGTCGTTCATCGAGCCCATCTTGCGCACTTGGCGAAGCTGGTCGAGGAAGTCGTCGAGGGTGAAGTCATTCTTGCGCAGTTTTTGCGCGAGATCTTTGGCTTGCTCTTCGGAATAGACGCTTTGCGTTTTCTCGATGAGCGTGAGCACGTCGCCCATCCCGAGGATGCGCGAGGCCAGACGGTCGGGGTAAAACGGTTCGAGCGCGGCGAGCTTTTCGCCGACGCCGACAAACTTGATCGGCGCGCCCGTGATCTTGTGGATCGAGAGCGCCGCGCCGCCACGCGCATCACCGTCCATCTTGGTGAGAATGACACCCGTGATCCCGAGCCGGTCGTTGAAGCCCTTGGCGACGCTGGTCGCTTCTTGACCCGTCATCGCGTCGGCGACGAACAGGATCTCGATCGGCTTCACCGCGGCCTTGATCGCGGCCAGCTCGTCCATGAGCTTCTCGTCGATCTGCAACCGGCCGGCCGTATCGATGATGACGGTGGGAATACCCAGCCGCCGCGCCTCGGCAACGCCCTCGCGCGCGATCTTCACCGGATCGCCGGTTCCTTGATCGTACACCGGCAGATCGATCTGTTTGCCGAGGGTCTTGAGCTGCTCGATCGCGGCGGGACGATAGACGTCGGCCGCAACGAGCAGCGTGCGTCGGCCCTGTTCTTTTAAGCGCAGCGCGAGCTTACCGGCCTGCGTCGTCTTCCCCGAACCTTGCAGACCGACGAGCATGTAGATCGTCGGCGGCGCATCGGAAAACTGCAGTCGCGCTTCGGCGCCGCCGAGCAGCATGACCAGTTCGTCGTGCACGATCTTGATGACCGACTGCCCGGGGGTGAGTGAGGCCAGCACGTCGGTGCCGACCGCACGTTCCTTGATCGCGTTCACGAAGTCTTTCGCCACCGCGAGGTTGACGTCGGCTTCGAGCAGCGCGATGCGCACTTCGCGCAATACCTCAGCGACGTCCGTCTCGGAGAGACGGCCGCGATTCGACAACCGGTCGAAGATGGCGCCTAGGCGCTCGCTGAGGGCTTCAAGCATCCGCTATACGCTTGCTGAGCTCGCGTCGATTTTCCCAACCGCATCGCCGACCGTCTTGATCTTCTCGGCTTCTTCGTCGGGAATGTCGATGCCGAACTCGGTCTCAAACGCCATAACCAGCTCGACCTGATCGAGCGAGTCCGCACCGAGGTCTTCCGTGATCGACGCTTCGGTCGTGACTTCGTTATCTTCGACGCCGAGCTGCTCGACGATAATCTTCTTGACGCGGTCGAAAGTATCGCTTGCCATGTGACTCCTATATGCTCCTTGAGGTGAGGCTAGTGCATCAGATAGCCGCCGTCGACCACGATCGTTTGACCGGTGACGTAACGGGCAGCATCGGATGCAAGAAATGTGACGACACCGGCGACATCGTCGGGGGTGCCCGGCCGGCCAAGTGCGATGCCTTCGAGGAACCCCTTGCGCGCGGCTTCGGGGAGTTCGGCGGTCATCGCGGTTTCGATCAGGCCCGGGGCCACGGCATTCACTCGAACGTTCCGCGACCCAAGTTCCTTCGCCAACGACCGCGTTAAACCAAGTAATCCGGCTTTGGTCGCAGCATAGACGCTTTGGCCCGGGTTCCCCGCAATGCCCACGATCGAGGAAACGACCACGATCGCGCCCCCGCGCTGCTTGAGCATCGGTTTGGCCACCGCCGCACTCAAGTAGAACGCCGATTTCAGGTTGACGTCGATCAGCCGGTCGAGGTCGCTTGCCTTAAGCCGCAGAATCAGACCGTCTTGCGACTGGCCGGCGTTGGCAACGGCGACGTCGATCCGGCCGAACTCGGCCAGGACGGCTGCCACGCCCGCATCGACGGCCGCCTGATCGGCGACATCGACGGAGTGACGGCTGATGCGCGCTGCGGCGCCGGCGGCCGCTTGCACCGCAGCCGCCGTTTCCGCGAGCGCCGCCTCGTCGCGCCCGAAAAGGGCGACGGCATGACCGTGCACGGCGAGGTCGACCGCGATGGCCCGGCCGATGCCGCGAGAGGCGCCGGTGACGAGCGCGACCCGGTCGCTCACTTGGAGATCCCGGCTGGTGCGAGTTGCGCGCGGAGTTTTTCGACGCCGGCAACGTCGCCGACGTGGATCGCTTTGGGTGCGCCTTCGACCCGCTTCATCATCGGTGCGAGCACCGGGCTCGCGCCGAACTCGACGATCAGGTCGATGCCGGCCGCGATCATCGCGACGGCCGCATCGTGCCAGCGCACTTCGTCGGTGACCGAACGGATCAGGTTGGCCTTGATCTGCTCGATGCTCGTGTACGGTTTGGCATCGACGTTCGAGATGATGGTGAAACGCGGCATGCGCAGCGGCGCGTCGGCGATATGCTTGGCGAATTCCGCTTGCGCGGGCTCCATCAGCTCCGAATGCCATGCCCCGCTGACGTTGAGCGGGATCACGCGTTTCGCGCCCGCCTCGAGCGCAAGCTCGCCGGCGACGCGCACGGCGCCCTCATCGCCGCTGATGACGACTTGCCCGGGTTGATTGAAGTTCGCGAGTTGCACGCGGCCGGCACCGCGCTCGATGGCAACGGCAACGGCTTTGCGCAGCAGCCCGTCGTCGAGCCCGAGCACCGCCGCCATGGCGCCGCGCGAGATCCGTGCGGCGCGATGCATGGCAAGCCCGCGCTGATTCACCAGTGCGAGCGCCGCTTCGAACGACAGCGCTCCGGCCAGCGTGAGGCTGCAATATTCGGCAAACGAATGCGCGGCGCTCACGACCGGTGTGAGCACGTCGCCGACGGTCGCAGCCAGCGCGAGGTTGGTGACGAAGATCGCCGGCTGGCTGTAGCGCGTCTCGCGCAATTTGTCTTCGTCGCCCTCGGCGCACAGCGCGAGCAGATCGTAGCCGAGCACGGCCTTCGCGCTATCGTAGAGCGCGGCCGCCGCCGGATACGTCGCGGCGACGTCGGTGCCCATGCCGGGCGTTTGCGAGCCTTGGCCCGGGAAAACGACGGCGATGCGCATCAATGCGCCCACCAGCGCCACGCGACCGCGCCCCACGACAAACCGCCGCCGAAGCCGACGAATACGACGAGATCGCCGTCCTTGAGCTTGCCGGCACCGTAGGTTTCGGAGAGCGCGATCGGGATCGAGGCGGAACTCGTATTGCCGTATCTATCGACGGTGATGACGACCTTATCGCCGATCATCTCGAGTTGCTTCGCCGCGGCATCGATGATGCGGCGGTTCGCCTGATGCGGGATCGCATAGGCGATGTCGTTGCGCGTGAGGCCCGCCTTTGCGAGCGCAGCGTCGGTTGCTTCGATCATCTTGGTTACAGCAAAGCGAAAGACTTCGCGCCCCTTCATGGCCATCTTGTTCTGTTTCTCGCTGATGCCGTCGGCCGTCAGCGGCGCAACCGTGCCACCGGCCGGGACGAGCAACAGCGACGGATCGCTGCCGTCGCTCCCGAGTTCAGACGATAAGAAATCGTTGCGTTCGGCGGCTTCGAGCACGACCGCACCGGCACCGTCTCCGAAGAGCACCGCCGTGCCACGGTCCGTGTAGTCGGTGATCGAGGACAGCTTTTCGCTACCGACCAGCAGCACGCGCGCATAGACGCCGGACTGGATGAGGCTCGATGCGACGGTCAAACCATAGATGAAGCCGCTGCAGGCGATCTCCATGTCGAACGCTGCGGTCCCGGCGATCCCGAGCTTCGCCGCCAGCACGCTCGCGGTTGCGGGGAAGAGATAGTCCGGAGTGACGGTGGCGACGATGACGCAACCGATGTCGGCCGCTCGACAGCCGGCGCGCTCGATGGCCATCTTCGCGGCGGCGAGACCCATGTCGCTGGTCGTCTCGTCATCGCGCGCGATGTGCCGCTCGTGCATTCCGGTTCGCGAGACGATCCACTCATCCGTCGTATCGAGAATTTTCTCGAAGTCGGCATTGGTCATCACACGTTGTGGAACGTAATGCCCGACGCCCGCCATGCGGACGCCCTGCGTTAACGGCATGCGTGCCCGTTAGGGGGCACTATTCGTGGTTGTGGCCGGCGTGGTCGCGTTCGTCGCGCGGCGCGATCACCTGACGGCCGTCGTACGTGCCGCAGAAATCGCACACGAAATGCGGCCGCTTCGGGGTATGGCACTGCGGACACTCAACGGTCGTAACCGGATTGAGCTTCCAATTTGCCGCCCGGCGGCTACGCGTCTTCGAGCGCGGAGTTTTCCACTTGAGATTCGCCATGATCGCCTTCCATCGCCGGACAGTCGCAACCGCCGCCCGGATTTTTGCTCCGGCCGCAGGTCGTGCATAACCCGCGGCATTCCTCATCGCACACTAGCCCAAAGGGTAGTGCGCTCGTTACCACTTGCCGGACGAGATCGCCGACATCGAAATTCGTACCGTTGAGGACGTTGTTCTCGCCGAAGGGGTCGCTCGCCCCGTCGGGCGGATCGAACCGTTCGCCGACGACGACCCGTAACGGGATCGCCGCATCCTCGAGACAGCGGATACACTCCCCCGCGACGCCGACCTGGACCAGCCCGTCGATCTGCAGTCCCCGGTCGACGCGCCGCAGATCCAGCTCGGCGTGGGCCGGCTCCGGAAAGCGGAACGACGAAAACGGGGGCACAACGACGTGCTCGTCGAGCGACATCGGGCGCCCCGTAACCAGTAACGATCCGATGTCAACGACCACGTGAGAACCCGCACCATAGAACGAGGCTCCCCGCGAGGGAAGCCCCATGCCAACCACGGTATTGTAGACCCCCCTCCCACCCTTGTCAAACACGTCGGTCCGTGTGACGCGGCGGGCACGGCAGGTTCAAGCAAGCCTATGCTTGGGCTAGCAGCATTCTGCGCCGGTGCCCCTTGCCACCGAGCCTCCACGGCGTGAACGGCTGGCGTGACGAGCATCGCGCCGGTCGCCTTCGGTCCCCAAATCGTCGCCGCGGCCCAGCGCAACGGCCTCGACCCGACGCTCTTGGCCGCGGTCGCCGCTCAAGAGACGGGCGGCCCCGGTTCGAATTCGGGCGCCAACGTCGTGGGCGACGGCGGCCACGGCCATGGCGTCTTCCAGATCGACGACCGCTACCATGCCTTCGCGTCCACCCCGGCCGCGATGGACCCCGCGCAAAACGCAAACTACGCGGCGGGCTTGCTCGCGGGGCTGCTTCAGAAGTACGGAGGCAACGTGCACGCAGCGCTCTCGGCGTACAACGCGGGCTCGCCGGCCGCGACCGGAACGAGCACGAACTGGGGCGGCACGGCGCTCGGCTATGCCGATTCCGTGATGGCCCATTACGCCCAACTCACCGGCACCGCCCGCGATGCCGCGATACCGGAGCTGGCCACGACGAGCGCATCCGTCAACCAGCTCGCAAGCTTGGTATCATCCAACAGCGCCGCGCCGGCGAACGCGGCGTCCGCCCTGAGCGCCGTGCCGGCGACCCCGGCGCCCGCCTTGCCGACGACCCAGCAACAAACGCAAGCGCAGCAATCCGCCGCGCAGCCGGCACTCAGAGAAGATTTCTACGCCGACGGCGACGACGCCGAGTAAACGAGGAGCACCATGGGATTTAATCCGCTAGGCATGATCGTCGGGGCCGCGACCGGCTTCCTAACCGGCGGACCGGTCGGCGCCGCGATCGGGGGCGCGACCGGCGCCATTGGCGGCACCAACAACCTGACATCGACCGTCGGCAACCTCGGCAACACCGCCGCCAGCGGCTGGCAAAGCAGCATCCTCGCGATGCAAAATCTACAAAACTATCAGAACGCGATTTACTCGCTGCAGATCAACCAGCAAGCCTCGCAGTTCAACAACATGATGGATGAAAAGTCCGAGATGATGCGCGAGAGCAACGCCTTGCGCGACGTCGCACTCGAACAGAAGAAAGCCGACACTCAAGTGATGAAGAAATTCATCGAGTCAATCAATTGATCGCCCTAAACCCAGCCCCCCTCACCACGCGCCCCGCCCGCCACACACAAGCCGCCACCCACGCATCACCGCAAACTGCCACCCACGCATCGTCGCAAACTGTCACCCACGCATCGTCGCAAACTGCCACCCACGCATCGTCGCAAACTGCCACCCACGCATCGTCGCAAACTGTCACCCCGAGCGAAGTCGAGGGGCAGCCCGAATCCCCATCCCTTGAGGAACGCATCGATACCGCCCTCGCCGAAGCGCTGGCAAAAGTGAAAACCCCTGCCGACGATGCGCTTGCCAAACAACAGCAGGCCTTCGACCAGATGATGCAGCTCCGCACCGAACAAGAACGCGAAGCCAACGCCATTCGCGAATTCGGCCTCGCTCAGCAGAAAAAAGAGAACGATTTCCTGACCGAATACATCAGGATGATCTGAACCGGAACCATTCCGTCCCGACTCGACCGGGCTCCTGAGCTACAGCGGCTGATTTAGCGAAAACTAGTTCCACCCGACGAGGCAAGCCCTCTGACCTCCAACTCGGGACGCGCCCAAACGGCACGATTGACAAGGGGACGTCCGGGACCTACGATAACGTGCGTTCTTCGGCGGGCTCGGCCCGGCAAGCGCGTGGGCCATTAGCTCAGTTGGTTAGAGCGCATGCTTGATAAGCATGAGGTCCCTGGTTCGAACCCAGGATGGCCCACCATCGAATCGACGAAAAACCTCGCTACGGCGGGGTTTTTTAATGCAAGCTAGATATGTAGAGCAAAATAAGCGTGTGCTCAACGCATGACCAAATCAAGCAATACGCAAAACAGGTTCGCGCGAAGGGTCTATCGTTGCACGAAGATGACGAAAGCGGCCCCGCCAGTTAAGGCGAGGCCGCTTATGTTCGGCCGCCGTTTCCACCCGCTAGTGGGAGTTGATCGATCGGCTCAGTCTAAGATTCTCATCAAGCTCTCCTCAGAACGCCAGCCTTCCCTATAATTCCGGCCGTAGTCTGTTCATGGAGGTTCACTCATGAACAAGCTCACCACGTCACTCACCGCCATCGCATTGGCAGTCGGCTTCAGTCTCGCAGCGATTGCACCGGCAAGCGCGGACCAAGCGGCCGCAACGCGCAACGAAATCATCGGCGGACTCGCGCTGGTGGCCGGTATCGCCACAGCCATCAACGTCTCGAACAAGAACGCCGAAGCGAACCAATATGCGTACGGCTACACCGGGAGCGGTTATAACCGGAACGGCTACAGCAGGAACGGCTACCAGGGCAATAAGCGCTCAGGCGACGGTCGCGGCTATGCGGCGCAATCGCAATACCAGCGCTACGATAACACCGACCGGCGTCGGTAAGCTCGAGAAGCCCTGGTCCTGATGGAAATGGAAAGGAATTCGGCGCATGCGGTAGCGAGTACGCAGGGTGAATCGTCGCACGCTGCTCACCGTGCTATCTGCTACGACAGCACTCGCGCTGCCGGGCACGAGCCGCGCCGCTGAATCGACCAAACTCACGTTCGAAATCTCGAACCAAACCAGCGTGGGGTTCCAAACCTACGTCAAGACCTTGGGCCAAGAGTGGAGCGTACCCACGCCGCCGCGCATCACCACGAAGGCGAGCGTGAACGCCTCGAACCTGGTCTTGCTCCTCTTTGAAACAGGTCCCCATGGCGCGAAAAAGCGCGCCTACAGCGTGACCGTACCGGAGCATGCCGGCGCAGCGCTCACGGTGAAACTAGTCACGAAGATCGATGATAAAGGGGTCGTCGTCGCAAGCTTTGACGGCGCGGAAGTCGATGAGATCTCCGTGCTCATTTACCTCAACTCGTGACAACTGCGGCTTAGCGCCCGGCCTTGAGATCCTCGACTCGCGCACGCAGATAGGCGAGCCAGCGTTCTTCTTCCATCTCGCTCACGTCAAGCGGCATGCCCAGGGTCGGAAAGAACATCACTTGGAAATCGGTCGTCGCGTGCTGGGCCGTCGGGATCGTTGCCGGATCGGGAAACAGTTCGAGTTCGCCATCGGGGAGACCGAGGCGGTAGTCGCGCGAAGCCGCGGGAAAGCCCGCCGGTACGAGCAGTTTGTGCATTTCCGCGAGATCGTGAAGATGCTGTTTGCGCTTCTGCGCCGGCATTCTCCGCATCGTGCCCTCCGTCGGAAACGGGGTTCGCTCCGCTTAGGCCTTTGCCATTGCCTTTTCTATCACGGCTAACAATCGCTGCGTGTCGACGGGCTTGTTGAGATACGCCTCGACCCCCAGCGCCAGCGCACCGCCGACAAACGACTGATCGGACGTCGCCGAACAGACGACGATCTTGGCCTTGTGATCGATACGTTTCAGCGCCTGAATCGCAACGATGCCGTTGTGCCCGTCCATGAGCATGTCCATGGTGACGACATCCGGCCACTCTTCACGGTACACGCGGATGGCGTCGGCGGTTGATCCGGCCTCGACGACATGGTATCCGCGTTCCTCGAGCGTGCGCCTCAGCGTCGTTCGGGCAAGCGGGGTATCGTCAACGATCAGAACCAGCGGTCTCATCTATCTTCCACACCTCGACGGACACCTTGCACGGCGGCGGGGCCGTAACCTCGCGCGGATGACGTTAGGGCTCGTGGCAGTGGGTCATGTGCTCCATCGGGTGTGCGGCATCGAGCCGCCAGAGGTAGACGGCTAACGCGCCGAACGCAAGATTCAGCCAGAACGTGTAGTTGAACGAAAACATCGTGAGGTCGTGCACGGCGTTCGGGTTGGGTTTCGGCACCAAGTGGAGCGCTGAGAACGCGCCGTCCATGATGACCGCCGAGAGCACCATCGTCACGAAGAATACCCCGAAGATGTATGCGGCCATGCGCACCCCATAATAGGTGCGGTAGACGTCGAGCAGCGGCAATACGATCAAGTCGGCATAGATGAACGCCAGCACGCCGCCGAACGAGATGCCGCTCGCCCACAAAATCGCCGCTAGCGGCACGTTGCCGATCGAGCACACGAACGACAGCATCGCGATCACGGGACCGATGACGGCGTTCTCCAGCAGTTGCACGCCCGGCGGTCCGCCGGTCAGGAACAGCGTGTGCCATGCGTCGTTGGGCACGAACACGCCGAGCACGCCCGCGATCAGAAAGCCGATCAGCAAGTCCTTACGCAGCATCGAGAAATCCATCACGGCGTTTTGCGCGACGGCCACGCGCGTGGCCGGATCGCGTAGCCGCTCGAACAGCGAACCGCCGCTGGCTTCGGCGGAGCCGTGATCGTGACCGCCGCCGGCATCGGCGCGAGCACGCGCTGCCTCGATCAGCTCCTTCGGATACGTTAACCGCACGAGCAGCGTCATCACGGCGATCAACACCAGACCACCGATCCATTCCGCTGCCGTGAACTGCCAGCCCATCAAAAGCCACAGGATGATCCCGAGTTCCAGCACGAGGTTGGTCGACGAAAACAAGAACGCGAGACTCGGAACGAGTGCCGCACCTTTCTTGAACAACGTTTTGCTCATCGCCGCTGCGGCATACGAACAGGACGAACTCGCGGCTCCGAAGCCCGTCGCGAGCGCGATTTCGCGAATGCCATCGCGCCCGAGTAGCGCCTGCATGCGTTCTTTGGAAACCAGCGTTTGCACGAGCCCGGAGAGCGTGAAGCCGAGGATAAGGCTCCAGGCAACCTGCCAGATCATGCCCGCGGCCAGCAGCAGCGCCTGCCCGATCAGTTCGACGAACGCCATCAGATAAGTTCGCGATGGAAGTTGAGGGTCTCCATCAACTCGGCCACGGCGGAATCGGCCTCACCAGCATGTACGGCCTCGACGAAGCACGTCGAAAAATGCTTCTCGAGCAACAGCCGCGCGACTTTGTCGAGGCTCGCGCGGGCGGCCGAGATCTGCTTGATGACGTCAACGCAGTAGGCATCCTCATCGATCATCTTGATGATGCCGTCGGTCACGCCGCGCACGGTTTTCAGCCGATTACGGACATCGTTCTTGCGTTCGAGATCGAGCGTCTTGGCCGGGGCACGCCCGGCCGCTTTCTTGGCCATGGCGCCCACGATACCACACCCCCACCCCGGGTGTCTATCCCAAGGCGCTCGGCGCTAGAAAGGTCCGCACCCCCTCTTCCAGCGCCCGCCTTATTCTTCTTCGCGCACGACCCGCAGCATGCGCAGATACATCTGGGCGACGACCTCGGAAGCTTTGGCGGGATCTTCCGTTTCCAAGCCGCCGATCGCGGTGAGGGTGCGGTCGGTTAGCGCGATCGCCTGTGAGCGCAACTCGGACTCATCTTCGTAGACCTCGACATCGTGTACGTCGCCATTACCGTTACCGTTCATACCGGCGTCTCCTTGACCGGGACGCCCAGCACCTTCACGAGGAAGGCAAAGCGGTCGGCGGCTTCATCGATAACTTTGCCGGTCGGCTTACCGGCTCCATGCCCCGCCTTCGTCTCGATGCGGATGAGCACGGGCGCGTCCCCGGCCTGCGCGGCCTGGAGTGCGGCGGCGAATTTGAATGAGTGCGCGGGAAACACCCGATCGTCGTGATCGGCGGTGACGATCAAGGTCGGCGGATAGGCCGTACCCGGCTTGATGTTGTGCAAGGGCGAGTACGCGCGCAAGTATTCGAACGCCTCGGGATCATCGGATGAACCGTAGTCCGACGTCCATGCCCAGCCGATCGTGAACTTCTGAAAGCGCAGCATATCCATTACGCCCACGGCAGTGACGGCTGCACCGAAGAGCTCCGGCCGCTGCGTGATCGAGGCACCCACGAGGAGCCCGCCATTGCTGCCGCCATAAATCGCGAGCTTCGGCGTTGACGTATAGCCGCGAGCGATGAGGAACTCCGCGCCGGCGATGAAATCGTCGAACACGTTTTGCTTGCGCTCTTTCGTGCCGGCCAAATGCCATTCTTCGCCGTACTCGCCGCCGCCACGAAGGTTCGCCACCGCGAACGCGCCGCCGAGTTCCAGCCACACGATCGTCGTCGGCGAGAACGCCGGCGTGAGCGAGATGTTGAAGCCGCCGTAGCCGTAGAGGATGGTCGGCAGGTTGGCATTGCGCCGCGTTCCGGCCTTGCGCGTAACGATCAGCGGGATGCGCGTGCCGTCCTTGCTCGTGTAAAACACCTGTTCGCTGATGAATGCGTTCGGATCGAACGGCACCTTCGGCGTAAACACGAGTTCGGATTCGCCCGTGATCAGATCGAGGCGGTACACCGATGCGGGCGTCGTGTAACTGGTGAAAGCATAGAACGTCTCGGTGTCGGTGTGCTTCCCGCCGAAGCCCGACGCCGTTCCGAGGCCCGGCAATTCGAGATCGCCGAGCGGCCGGCCATCCGCGGAAACGCGCCGCACCACCGAGTGCGCATCGTGTAAGTATGCGAGAATGAGCTGGTCGCCGAACAGCATCGCGCCCTCTAACGAGTCGGCGCTTTCCGCAATCACTTCGATGAGTTCCGGTGCGCGCACGTTCAAGCGCACGATCCGCCCGCGCGGTGCATCTTTGGTCGTGAGGAAGAAAAACGTGTCGCCGATGTTGCCGGCGTAGCCGTAGTTGGCGTCGCCCTCGGCCAGCAACGGCACGATTTCGCTTCCCGGCACCGCTAAGTTGCGCACGAACAACCGATTGTTGGGATCGGCTCCTTCCGAGGCACGTACGATCAGCCAGTTGCCGTCGTCGGTAACGGACGCGCTCAGGTTCCAATCCGGATGATCGAGCCGTTCGTATACCAGCACGTCGGCGGATTGCGGCGTACCGATGCGGTGAAAATAGACCTTCTGATCGTAGTTCTCGACCTTGAACGCCGTCGACTCATCCGGTTCCGCATACCGGCTGTAGAAAAAGCCGCTGCTGTCGTGCAGCCACGCGGCATCCGAGAACTTGCTCCAGTGGATCTCGTCATCGAGGTCGGCGCGCGTCGCAACGTCGCGGACACGCCAAGTGAGCCAGTCCGATCCGGACGCCGACCTCGCGTATGCCATGTAGCGGCCGTCTTCACTGAACGACATACCGTTGAGCGCGATCGTGCCGTCGGTCGAGAGCGTGTTCGGATCGAGCAGCACGTCGGCCGCTGCGCTGAGCGTGGCCGCCACGTAGACGACCCCCTGATTCTGCAGCCCGCTGTTCTTCGTATAAACGTACTGCTTGCCGACGCGGCGTGGCAGCCCGAAGCGCTCATGGTCCCACAGCTCGGTGAGACGCCGATGGATGAACGAACGCTCGGGAATCGCTGCGAGAAACCGTTCCGTCAGCGCGACTTCGGATGCGATCCATTCCTGCGTCGCCGAAGCATCGGCGTCTTCGAGTATCCGGTAGGGATCGGCAACCTCCCGGCCGTGGTAGCTATCAACCACCTCGCCTTGCGGAGCCACGGGGTATTTGGACATCAGTGCCGCCACTTTCGGAATCCGGCGGAAAATGCTTTCGCGAACAGTCTAGAAAAATAGTCACCCATGAACGTGCATACTGTTCGCTTGTTCGATGTGCTCCTGTTCTTGGGCGCGGCGAACGGGAACATCCCTCGTGTGCTCTGTCATCGTGACAGCCAGTGCCCACTCATATACCGTTTTCTCATGCACGACCATACTGTCGTTCGCGTGCTCTAAGCGCGTGCTCGAAACGCTCATCTCGCCGGTTGAGGTCGACACGTTCCTGGCGGAATTCTGGGAACGTGCACCGCTGCACGTCCCACGTGACGTGCCCGGCTACTTTGCCGATCTCTTCGACGTTTCCGACATCGAGGAGTCGCTGGTCGTGGGCGCCCGCGATCTCGACCGCTTCGCGCTCGTCAAGGCGGGTGTTCCGCAGGCAACATTCGACGACTACGTCGTGACGAGTCCGGCCATCCGCTGGAAATCAACCGGTAACGCACCGGCATCGCATATCGACCCGCGCAAAGTGGCCGCCCTCCTGGAGCGCGGTTACACGCTCGTCATCAAGGACGCGGCGCTCCTGAGCGCGCGCCTCCAACGCACGTGCAATCGACTGCAGCGTGAACTGGGCGCGTACGTCGGCGCGAACGTGTACTTCACCCCAGCGGGCGCACAGGGCTTGGACGTGCACCATGATACGCACGATACGCTGACGGTCCAAATCGAAGGCAGCAAGACGTGGCGCGTGTACGAACCACTCGTTGAGCTACCGCTCGAATCGCAGCAGCTGCATCGCGGAACGCAAGTACCGGCGCTCACGCTTCACAGCACCGTGCGCTTGGATGCCGGTGAGACGCTCTATCTTCCCCGCGGCTACGCGCACGAAGCGGTCGCCGCGGGCGAACGCGCCTTGCACGTCACCTTTGCCCTCGCACCTTTGCGCGCGATCGACCTGGTGCACGAAATGATCGACGTCGCCGCAACCGGCGATGTGGCCTTACGACGCGCACTGCCGATCGGCTGGCACGATGATCCCGCATTTGCCGCAACGTTTGCGCGGCAAACAGCGATGCAACTTGGATCGCTCAACGCGGACGTGGTCGCGGCCGCGGCGCACGGCGCACTCACCGGACTCTTCGCGTCGTCGCGCAGCGAGTCCAATGCCGCGTTCGATCAGCAGCAACTCGTGGCGAAGCTCGGGCCCGAATCCCTCCTTCAGGTAAACGCTGATTTGCCGTTTCTCGTACGCGAGCGCGCGAACGCGGTCGACGTCCTGCTGCCGGGAAAGATGCTTGGCTTTTCCGCGGCCTGCCTGGCCGCCCTACAGTTGCTGCAAAGGGGCCCCGTGCGGTATGCGGATCTCGCGCCCGAACTCAGCGCGAACGACCGGCAGCTCTTCGTGAAAACGCTGGTTCGCGAAGGCATGCTGCTCATCGAAGACACCCGGAATTAAGGAAAGTCAGGGGGGTTCAGCGAAAGCAGGCTGGCGCTTCCGGGGACGTAGCTCAGTTGGTAGAGCGCCGCGTTTGCAACGCGGATGTCAGGGGTTCGAATCCCCTCGTCTCCAAATGTCCAGCCCGAGCTCGGGATGCGACAGACGGCGGGACTAGCGGCGAAACAATGGGGGATCGCCGACGCCGCTATAATTGCGACCGCTCAGCCAATCCAGTTCCGCTTGCGGTACGTTGGCCGCAACCCAGTCCTTGTGGATGCGCATCACGAGCAACTTGTCCGTCGGGCGCAGCACCGCTACGAGTTTCTCGGAGATCTGAGTGTTGCTGAGTTCGGTTTCGACGATCCAAGCGAACTTTTGGAACTGATACGCATCGCCCATTTCCTTGATCGCGATTTGGAGCTTCGCCGTCTCATCCGGCAACCGCAATCCAGGCAATTCCAACGCTATGTAGTGGACCACCGAACGCACCGCCTTTCGGAAGGCTCCGTTCTCGCTCTCAGGGGCAATTCCGGTACTAGCAAGCGTCCGGCGGCCTTCCCGCCGGCAATCGTGAACTCAATCACGGCCGAGCGCATGCAGGGCTGCGGCGATAGTGGACGCGAATGGTCGGCGGTTCGGTCACGGGGGGCATAGCTCAGCTGGTAGAGCACTTGCATGGCATGCAAGGGGTCAGGAGTTCGAATCTCCTTGCCTCCACCATCGAATCGCGAAGTTCGCCGGGTCATCGCGACGAAACGGTTCGTCGAGGAAAGTCCGGGCTTCACTGGGCAAGGTGCAGGATAACGTCCTGTCGGGGCGACTCGAAGGAAAGTGCCACAGAAACATACAGGGTAAGAGCAGGCGCCCTATTTCATGGAAATGGGGCTCTGTGTTGGAGCGAGCGAAGGCGAGTCCCAACACCTAACGGTGAAATCGTGAGGTAAGAGCTCACGGCGATCCACGGTGACGTGGTCGCGCGGTAAACCCCACCTGAAGCAAGATCGCTCGCATGCCGCGCCTCGCGTGCGGGGGCCGGCCCGGCCCAACGAGCACCATCGCACCGAGGTCTCCGGTAACGGCGGCCCCAGAGAGATGATGACCACCGCCTGGCGGAACAGAATCCGGCTTACAGGCGGACTTCGCGTACCATTTCGGCGGTTGAGCGAAAGCCTCACCGGTGCAACCCGCGGGGCCACCACAGCGTTATAGCGAACTGAAGATCATGCCGCATTTCGACAAAAACCTCACGGTTGAGCAAGCGTTCAAAACGCATGCCGGCGCACGGCGCGTGTTCGCGCGCTTTCATCTCGGCGGCTGCTCCAACTGTGCGATCAGCGAAACCGAGACGATCGAGCAGGTAAGCGAAGGCTACGGTATCCCGCTCAACGTCTTGATGGACGACCTCGAGAAGCTGTTCGATCAGCCCGCGCTCGAAGTCGGTGACGCGGTCCGTCTGCCCGACGAAATTCGCTCGAAGATCCCGCAATTGGCCGGGGTTCCGGAACTCGGCAAAGTGACCGACTTCGCTGCCGGCGCGTACACCGTCGAATTCGGCGATGTGCGCTTACAGGGCCTCGCCGAAGATTTCATCAAGGCCGAAACCGCTTCAGCGTAAGGCGAGATTCGGGCGGTCCCTCGACGACGCGCCCTGCGGGGCGCTTTGCTCGGGATGACCTATACGCCCGAAGCCGGCACACCTGGGATGCCCTACACAAGAGCCGCTACCATGCGGCTCTTTTCCACTTTTATTGTTGGCTCGGGTTTTATTGTTGTCGCGGGTTTTGTTGTTGACTCGGGTTTTGTTGTTGTCGCGGGTTTTGTTGTTGGCTCGGGTTTTGTTGTTGTCGCGGGTTTTGTTGTTGGCTCGGGTTTTGTTGTTGGCGCGGGTGACTTTTATTGTCATCCCGAGCAAAGCGCCCGCGGGGCGCGTCGTCGAGGGATCGCCTGAATCGGCGCTTAGGTTTCGAGGGGTTTGCGGTCGATGAAGGACTCGTCGGTGCCATGCCAGTGGGAGAGTTGGGGTTCGCCCGCTTTCCAGCACAAATAGATGGGGCGGCCGTCCCGGATCGACGGGAAGTCGAGTAAGCCCAGGTCGATGTCCTTCACGACGCAGCCGTAGGCCTCGATCCGGTTGATGAGATGCACCACCTCGGCCTTGAGGTCGGTGAAGCGGCGAGCCGGCCGGCGCCCCGGAACGTTCCGCGCGGCGCGCAGCGCCGGATCGCTCTCGAGGAGACGAATGGCAAGCTCGCGGCGCTTCTCCCACAGCTGCTCGACGAGCGGGGTAAGGACCGGGATGAGGGCGTTGGCTCGTTCGGGCGAAAAGACATGCATATGCGGCGTCTCGTCATCGTAACGGGGCTTTCAGGTGCAGGCAAGAGCCAGGCCATGAAATCGTTTGAGGATTTCGGCTTCGCGTGCCTGGACAATGTGCCCCCAGTGCTCGCTCCGGCATTCGTCGATCTGGTTCGTGCCAGCGATCGCGATGCCGCTGCACTGGCGTTCGACGTGCGCTCGGGCGGCGCATTCGGCGAAGCCGCAACGACCCTCGAGCAACTCCTCAACGACGGACTCCAGCCCGAGGTGCTCTTCCTCGATGCCGACGACGAAACGTTGGTGCGCCGTTACAGCGAAACACGCCGCCGCCATCCCCTGCACGGCGCAGCCTCGACGCTGATCGAAGCGATCGCGGCCGAACGGGCTTCGCTCGCGGCGCTGCGCGACCGCGCCGATTATCTCTGGGATACGACGAATTTCACCCAGGCGACGCTCAAGGAACACATCGCCTCGACGTTCGTCAGCAACGGCCAGCACCACACGCGCACGACCGTGATCGCGTTCGGCTTCAAGTACGGCGTGCCACTCGATGCCGACTGGACCTTCGATGTGCGCTTCCTGCCGAACCCGCACTACCAACTCGCGCTGCGGCCGCTCAACGGCAACGATCCGGAAGTCGCGGCATATCTCGAAACCTCGGGCGATCTCGAACCCTTTCTCGATCGTCTCTTCGCGCTGATCGACTTCGCCCTGCCACGCGCGCGCAGCGAGGGAAAATCGCAGCTCACCTTCGCCATCGGCTGCACCGGCGGGCGGCACCGCTCGGTGTACATCGCGCGGCGCTTGGCGCGGCACTTGATCGAAATCGGCGAAGATGCGCCGGCGATCGAGGAGCGCGATCTGCAGCGATGAAGCGCCCGATCGATTTCGTGCGCTGGTTCATGCCGGGACTCGGCGTCAAACGCTGGCTCGTCATCGCAGTCTTCGGTGCCGTGTTGTTCGTCAACGGCGCATCGCGCTGGCTTACCGATGAAGGCGCACACGTCGGCATCAACGAGCTGGTCGACTGGATGGTCGGGGACTTCTTCCCGCCGGCCGACCTCTCGTACGTGTTCCTCATCCTCGGGTTCATTCTGGTCGCCGTCGGCATCTGGCGCTGGCTCAACTCCATCGTGAGCGCCGTACGACCGTACGGCACCGAGCGCATGATCGACGCGCTGCTCGAAACGCGCCTCAAACGCGGCTACAAGATCGTGACGATCGGCGGTGGTACCGGCCTTGCAACGTTGCTGCGCGGGCTGAAAAAATTCACGTCGAACCTCACGGCCGTCGTCACCGTCAGCGACGACGGCGGCAGCTCCGGCCGGCTACAGAAAGAACTCGGCGTGTTGCCGCCGGGCGATATCCGCAACTGCCTCGTCGCGCTGGCCGACGACGAAGCGCTGGTCACCGATCTCTTCCGCTATCGCTTCACCGAAGGTGACGGTCTCACCGGACATTCGTTCGGCAACCTGTTTCTCGCCGCGCTCACCGGCATCACCGGAAATTTCGACGATGCGATCAAGGTGTCGAGCCGCGTGCTCAATATCAAGGGCCGCGTGCTGCCGGCGACGCTCGCCGTCGCACAGCTCTGTGCCAAGCTCAGCGACGGGACGCTGGTCGAGGGCGAGTCCGCGATCTCGCGTTCGTCCGCGCCGATCGACCACGTCTTCCTCGACCCGCCGCAGGCGGAGCCGCTCGACGAAGTGATCGAAGCCATTCGTGACGCCGACGCGATCGTGCTCGGACCGGGCTCGCTCTACACCTCGATCATGCCCAACTTGCTCGTCCAGCGCGTCGCGCACGAGATCGAAGCCTCGAACGCGGTGAAGATCTACGTCTGCAACGTCATGACGCAACCGGGCGAGACGGTCGACTACACGGCCGCCAAACACGTCGAAGCCCTGATCGCCAACGCCAAAGCCCGCGTGTGCGATATCGTGATCGTCAACGACGAACTCCCGCGCAAGCTCCTTGACGTATACGCGGAAGAGCGGCAGCTGCCGGTAGTGGTCGACAAGGCGCGGCTCGACCGCATGCGCGTGCAGACCGTGCGCGCCGCCGTCATCAGCGAAACCGAAACCGTGCGCCACGACCCCGAGAAGCTGGCCGCCGTCGTGATCGGGGTGATCGATCAGCAGATCGCGCAGCGCGCGTCCTACGTGAAGTTCAAACCGGCACCGGCCGCAGCCGAGCCCAGCGCGCCGTCGCCGCGCGGATGAACGCCGGCGCTTCGCGCATCGCGCGCTCGCGCTCGGCGGGGTCGTCGATCAGGGCGATGCACGTCACCCCGCGCGCCGCGAGCTCGGGGACGACCAGCGAGTCCACGCTACCGCCGACCGCGACCACCTCCACATCCGCCTGCGCTGCGAGTCCGGCGACGCCGCCGACGACCTTGCCCTCGAGCGACTGACGGTCGATGCGCCCTTCGCCCGTCATGCAGAGGGCCGCTCCGCGCAGCTTCTCCGCGAGACCCGTGAGCTTCGCGACCATGTCGAAACCACGAATGAGCTGCGCGCGAGCGAACGTCGCCAGCCCCCAGCCAAGGCCGCCGGCCGCGCCGGCGCCCGGAAATGCCCGCAGATCGCGGCGGACCGTGACGGCCGCAATGTCGGCCAACCGCGTGAGCACGGCCTCCAAGAAGGCGACGTCGGCCGGATTCGCGCCTTTCTGCGGCCCGTACACGGCGGCCGCGCCCGTCGAACCCAAGAGCGGGTTGGCGACGTCGCAGGCGATCTCGATCGTCGTTGCCGCCACGCGCGGGTCCAGGCTGCCCAGATCGATCGTCGCCAGCGACGCCAAGGTCGCGGGCGACGGCAGCAGTACGTGCCCGGCTGCATCGCGGAAGCGGACCCCTAGCGCCGCTAACGCCCCGGCACCCCCGTCGGTGGTCGCCGAGCCTCCGATCGCGAGGACGACGTGCGTGGCGCCGCGCTCGAGCGCATCGAAGATCAATAGCCCGGTACCGAAGGTCGACGCCAGGCGCGGGGCGGGCGGGGCGCTCAACATGGCCAAGCCCGAGGCGCTTGCCATCTCGATGACCGCCGTGGCCCCCATGCGGGCGTAGAGCGCCACGATCGGCGCGCCCAGCGCATCGACCGTCTTCACGCGCTGCGGGGTCGCGCCGGCTTCGAGAAACGCGGCGACGGTGCCGTCGCCACCGTCCGCCATCGGGATCACCGTTGCGGCGAACCGGTCGCCCCACGCCTCACGCAGACCCAAGACGATCGCGTCAGCCGCCTCGCGAGCGGTGCAACTGCCCTTGAACTTATCCGGCGCCACGACGACGCGCGGCAGGTTAGGCGGCGACGAAGCCTTCTTCCAGGTCGAGCCGGTCGAGGTTCGCCGATCGTTCCTCGAGCAGCCAGCGGTTCGCGTCGTCCCGGCGGCCGTCGCTCACGCGCGCGCGGATCCAGGCGAGGATTTCGTCGTCCGTATCGCACGAATCGAGCGCCGCATCGAACATGCGCGACGTGATGCCCCAGCGGTCGAACACGCCCCGGTCGATCGGGCACGGGTAGAGGTAGTCGTGGATCGTGCCGTCCCGCGCGGCCCGGGCCTTGTCGAATACCCGCCCCAGCCACAGGAAGCCGTCGATCTCCTCACGGGCACGGCGTGGGAAATCGCAGCCGCTTCGAAAGTCGGTCGCCATGCTCCTCATAACGCCCTATTCCGCCTGGTCGTTGCGCTCGACGGGCACCTTCGCCGCGCGCGGAACGGTGACCGCGAATCGCGCCCCACCAAGCGGGCTGTCGTGAATTTCCACGCGCCCGCCCGCGCGCTCGAGAATCATCCGCACCAGTGCCAGACCGATCCCGGAGCCGTCGGCCGGCGTCGCGCCACGCTCGCCGAGCACAAAGACGCGCTCGCGGTCGCGCGGTGGAATCCCGGGCCCGTCATCATCGACGGCGATCGTCACCGTGCGGGGCGAATCGGATTCCACCGCAACCTCGACCCGTCCACCGTGTCGCCCGTGTTTGACGGCGTTGGCGATCAGGTTGATGAGCACCAGCATCAACCGGTCCGCGTCGATCGCGACCGCGGCCGGAGCGACCGCAGCAACGTGCAGCGCCATTCCATGGAGCGCGGCGACGGCCGAGCCCGCTTCGGCCGCCCCGGCGAGGGCGGCGTCGAGCGCGCCGAATGCCGGGCGACCGTAGGCGCCCGAGAGATCGAGCAGCGAAACCTCGAACATCCCTTCGAGCAACCGGGTGAGCCGCATCGATTCGGCGTGCGCGATGCGCACGAAACGGCGGCGTGTTCCTTCGTCGGTGTCATCGCACAGCAGTGTTTCGAGGTAACCGCGAATCGACGCGAGCGGCGTGCGTAGCTCATGACCGATGGCCGAAAAGAACGCGTAGCGTTCGCGCTCCTGTGCGCCGCGCGCCAACGCCGGACCGATCGCCGACGCCGCTCCGCCCCCTGCACGCACGTCGTAGCGCGTCCAGCCCGCGTCGACATCGAGTTCCGTGAGCCCCTCGATCGTGGCCGCGATGCGGGCGAGCGCGCTGCGAATGTCGACCGGCGCCGGCCACTGGTGGCCATCGCGCGTCGGAGCGATCAGCGCCGCGAGAAACGCATCGGTCCCACGATTGTGCGCGATGAGATCTTCGGAGCGCAGCACCCGCGCCGTCGCGGCAGCAAAGGCCACGCTCGCGCGGCGCTCGATCGAGCGCGCCGCACGCAGCCCCCGTTGCCAGGCCGTGCGCTCGAGTGCCGGCAAGCGAAAGACGAGCAGCGGCACGCCCTCGCGACTCTTTGCCGCAAGCTGCGTATCGAGTTCAGCAACGCGCAAACTTGTAGCCGAAGCCGTGAATCGTCTGCACCAACCGCGGCAGCGCCGCCTCGTCTTCGAGCTTGGCCCGTAAGCGCCGCACATGGACGTCGACCGTGCGTTCGTCGCCATCGAAATCGAAACCCCACACGGCCTGCAGCAGTGCGGCGCGCGAGAACGCCACGCCGGGATTGCTCGCCAGTTGTAGCATCAACGCAAACTCGCGCGGTTTGAGCGCGATGTCGACCCCGTCGACCCGCACTTCACGCGCGGCCTCGTCGATCTCGAGCCGATCGAAATGCAATAGCACGGGAGCAGCGTCCGCGGCGATGCCGCCGCGCCGTGCGAGCGCCCGTACCCGTGCAACCAGCTCGCGCGGCGAGAACGGTTTGCTGACGTAGTCGTCGGCACCGAGTTCGAGCCCGATCACGCGATCGACCTCATCACCGCGAGCGGTAACCATTACGACCGGCAGTGCCCGGCCTTCGCGCCGCAGCGTGCGCAGGATATCGAAGCCATCGACCATGGGCAAACCGACGTCGAGCAACAGCAAATCCGTTCCCGCGCGAATGGCGCGCAGTGTGGATGGACCGTCGCTCGTCTCCGTGCAACGGAAACCCTCGCGCGTGAGATGATGGACGAGCAATTCACGAATCGCGGCGTCGTCCTCCGCGACGACGATGCGCATGGCGGCCATAACGGGCGCAGTGCCCGTGCGGTTAGAGTTTAATTCGCTGTTCGAAGATGAAGAGCGTGCTCGTGAAATCAGGCGCCGGCAGCGCGGGCACCGTCGCGTAGCCGGTGAACGCCGCACGCCGTAGCAAGATCATGCTCGACGTGTGCAGCGACTCGCGCAGTTCGGCACCGGCAAAGACCTCTCGCTGGCCGAAGTTCACGTTCTGCGTGATACTGCTGAACTCGCCCGTCATGAAGTACTGCGCGTACCCGGCCGAGACGGTCGCGAACGGCGTCAACGTGCGCGAAGCATACAGCGTGTATTCCGGCGTCACGTAGTTCACGTAGTCGAGCGGATGACCCGGATCCGCATCGCGCCGGATCGCATCTTCCGTCCAATCGACCGTAAAATCGGCCAGGCCCGCATGCCAGGTTGCCCAGAGCGCGTACTGGTTCTGGCGGCCGAGCGTCGGCGCGTCGTTCGCTTGCGGTAGAAAGAACCCGTCGACGAAACCGGTTTGCTGCGCGTTCGCGATCGTGATCGGCACGATCTGCCCGAAGTTCGCGTACGACGCATGCAGTTCCAACGGACCGCCGTTGAGCTGGTACTTGATGCGATAGCCTTGGCGATCGACGTTCACGGGATAGTTGTTGATCAGCTGATAGTTGGACTTCAGCCACTGTCCAGGCCACGACCAAGCCACCGACCACACGTTCTCCGGCGCACCGTACGGCAGGATCGCCGTCGCGTAGTACGGGTCGTTGCGGTACAGATCGAACGACGCGGTTGCGCGACGCACCGTCTTCGCAATGCCGGCATGGTAGTAGTTGCCGGGTTGTCCCGTACCGGGCAGCGCGACGCCATTCGCGTCGTATACGGAGTGGCCGTATTCGACCAGGCCATCGGCTACCCCGAACAGATGGAACGCGGCGCGTAACCCATAGATCGTTTCGCGCTGCCCGGCGATCGTGCCGAACGGCAACAGTCCTTGCGAGGTGACCACGGGCGTGCCGCTGGCGAAAAGGATCGTCGTCGGCACGAGCGCGCCGCCCGTCGTCACGTGCGAGACGTCAACCGAATAGCGCGTTCCCTCGCCATGATCGATGACCAGCGAGCCCTGCATCAAACGCGCGGCCGAACCGGGTAACGACGGCAATTCCGCGTCGGTCAGCTCCAGCGTTCCTAACCCGTGCGCGCCGATGAGGTCGGCGCCATGTAAGGGATATACGCCGCCGGCGAGCGCCCACCAATCCGCGTTCGGCGAACCGTTGCCGGCTGATTCGGCCGGCAAGACCGCGAGCGACGGAATAGCGCTCTGGTAAGCCGGCTGGGTGAAAACGAAGCTGTCGCTCTGCACGAGGTCGAACCAGCCGCCGCGCAAGCGCAGGCTGCCGTCTTTCGTTGCGATCGCGCCGCTGAGCACCGACGCCGCGAAGGCGCTGCCGTCGTCCTGGCCCGGCGCGGCCGGAAACGCGACGCCGTAACCGAGCATTTGCGAGCCTAAGTGCGGATTGAGCGTTGGAAAGAGCGATTCGCCCCAGTAAGCGGCGTTGGTGGTGCTCCCCGTAACGTAACCCAACCCGAACGTTGCGCTGACGTTGAGAACCGAACCGTGATACGTCGGCGTCACGTAGAGCGCCGATTCACCAGCATTACCGGGCGTCATCGGCGCGCTCGAAAACGTGTCGTACGGCGAGATCGGCGCAGAGGGCGAGGTTCCAGCAATGAAGTTTGGTGCTTCGGGCAAGCCGAGTTGACCGAAACCGCTCGTATTCTGTGAAATAAACGTGATGTGCGCAGCGGCGGCGACGCTGACCGTTCCCGGCTGCGGTGTGGGCGCGGGTGAGGCGGACGGCGCAGGCGACGGTGTCGGCGGTGGAAAGATCTGCGCGCCGGCCGGCGCCGCGAGCCCCCCGAGTGCGAGGGCGAATGCGAACGCCATGCCGCTGCGACGCTGCGTTCGACGCGCCGGTTCGCCGGAATCTCGAAGTGTCATCTCAAAGAGCCGGAGTCGCCGTGACGAAACAGAGGCACATGTCCCCCACCCCTTCTGCGACCTGCCCCGGCCTCCCGTGCTGACGGCCGACGCCGAGTTCCGTGCCGTCGCGAACGCCGCGTTCGCCGCATGGCAGCAACAGCCGCCCTACATTGCCTATCACGTCGACGTCGACGTCGAGGTGCCGGCACTCAAGCAATCGCGCCGGATCGAGCGCGCGGTCGAAACGCGGACGCGCGACAACCTCGCCGTGCTGCAGGACCTGCCGCGTGGGCAGAATCAGCTCGGCGGCGCGTTTCCGGTTCCGCCGACGTTCGATGCGTTAAGCTATTTCAAGCTCGACTTTCACCTCGGCGATCCAATTCGTCAGCACAACCCGCTCACCGCGGTAACGATGCTCTCACCCGGAGCGGGCCTGCCGCCGCAGCCGTTGCGCTACAGCGATCCCCTGCCATCGAGACCCGAGGTAACGGTCGTCGTGACCACGCTGCGCAACTACTACGCGCGATATGCGCTGGATTCGACCGACCGCATCGCGCATATCGTGCTGCAGCCGCTGCCTGCCCTCACGCGCGACAACAGCTCGACGTTTTTTCTGAAGGACGTCTACGTCGATATGGCAACCAACCTGCCGACCCGCGTCGCGTACTCCGGCGCTGCCGCTGATTTCACGGTCGACTACACGGTGGTCGAGGACCACTGGGTGATCTCGCACGCGAGCTACCGCGCGACGATCTTCGCACCGTTTCATATCGGGCAGACCTCGTTCAGGACCGAAGCGACTTATGGCGCATTTACCTTTCCGGAGTCTCCGCAAGACCCGCGTCTCAAATAAAAAAGGCCCAACGGCGGGTGCTGCGAATCAGGGGAGTCGACCATTTGGAAAGGTGGCAGAGTGGTCGATTGCACCTGACTCGAAATCAGGAGTCCCTTCACGGGGACCGGGAGTTCGAATCTCCCCCTTTCCTAATTTTTAGCGGCGGGCCGCGAAGAACGCCCGGAGCTGGGCGGAGGTCGCTTCGGCGAGCACGCCGCTGGTGACGGCCACCCGGTGATTGAGCACCGGCGAGGCGAGCACATCGACCACGCCGCCCACGGCCCCGCCTTTGGGATCGGAACAGCCGAACACCAAGCGTTCGATGCGCGCGGCGGCGATCGCACCCGCACACATCACACACGGCTCTTTGGTGACATAGAGCGTGCCGCCGATGCGCCAGCGCCCCAAAACGCGCGCCGCCTGTGCCAGCACGATCATCTCCGCGTGTGCGGTGGGATCGGGCCGCGCTTCTTTCTCGTTCCAGCCTTCGAACATCCAGCCGTCGACGTGCAGCAACGCGCCGATCGGTACGTCACCGGCCGCGGCCGCGCGTTCCGCGCACAACATCGCCGTGCGCATGCCCGATTCGTCATCGGCGTAAAAATGGTGCTCCCGGCCCGGCTCGAACGGGCAACCTTCGCCTTCGGAGGGCGACGCGCTATCCAATTGTGCCACGGGAGCGTGGACTCGCAGCCTTAAGCTACACCTTTGTCCTCGGGGCCTTGTGCGGGCGCCGACGTCGGCATGTGCTTGAACAAGTCGAGTTTGTGGTCGACCAGACCGCGATAGAATTTGCGCACGCAGTCGGGGTGGCCGAAGAAATAGGTGCGTGCGTAGGCTAAGTCGTCCCCCGAACTATCCGGAACGTAGTGTGAAATTTCGATTTCTTCCATTTGCGCCCGGTCAACCGGGTGCGGGCAGAAATCGCAGGGGATCGTCGACATAAGGGTACCTCGAGAAAATTGACTCGGGTAGGATTTGAACCTACGACCTAGGGCTTATGAGTCCCCCGCTCTACCACTGAGCTACCGAGCCACGGCGTCCACCGTAGTGGACCGGAGGGACTTTTCCCCCGGCCCTTCGACCCCTCTTCGACTCCAGACGTTGCAGCATCCCGGGGCCCGCCGGACAGAGGCCGCTCCCTCAGCCCGCCGGGACTAGGTGAGTTGCAGGTTGCGGTAGTGGCGGCCCTTGGAAATTGGTGCGAGATCGCCCGCGATTTGCTGCCAGTGTTCGGCCGCATCACCGCTGGCAAACACGACGCCGTCGGTCGTTCCGGCATAGAGCGTGAAGCCGCCCGGATAGGCGGCGATGCTCATCGCTTCGACATTCGGCCGGCGGTCGGCCGGAAAACCAACGCTCGAATCGGCCCAGTTCAAACCGCGATCGCGGCTCTTCATGATCGTACCGTCGGCGTGGTGGGAAGTGCGCCATTGCCCTGGATCCGTCGCTGCGCCGGCCACGAAGATCGTGTTCGGGTCGAGCGGCGAGATGATGAAATGATCGGGGTAGCCGATCCGGAAACTGTTGTCGATTTCGAGCGTCCAGGTTTCGCCCGCATCGAGGCTGTGATAGATGCCCATGCCGGTGGTGAGAAAGAGTTCGTTCGAGTTATCCGGATGCACGGTGAGCAAGTGCACGTCGCGATACGTCCAATCGGTGGGCTTCGAAAAATCGTCGATTTCGCGCCACGTCGCACCGCCGTCGGTCGTCTTGAACATCGCACCTTGTTCGACACCAGCGTAGACGGTGTTCGGATTGCGTTTGTCGACCGTGATCGTTTTCGTATGCGGCAGATGCGGCGGCGCGGGAAAGACCCATTTCTCGCAGCCGGGCGCGCCCTTGATGCCCGCCAGTTCGCGCCAAGACCAACCGTAGTCGTCGCTGCGGAAGATCGACGCGGGCTCCGTTCCTACATATAGCACGACGTTGCCGCCGACATGCGCGTAGGCAAGCGAAAATGCGTGCTCGATCGTCAAACCATTCGTACGCAGTTCCCACGTTTCGCCGTTGTCAGCGCTGAAGTAGAGCCCACCGTCGTGCATGCCGGCGAAAACGCCGCCGCGCTGCGGCTCAACCATGATCGAACCGCAGTGGTGGCCGTCGAGGGTGCGCCCGCGGTCGACCCACGCTGCACCGGCATTCGCGCGTTCGAGCACGTTGATGCCGTGGATCGTTGCGACGAGCAACCGGGTGGGTGGCTCCTCACCCGAACAAAAATTCTGGCCGTTCGCGGAAAGACAAGCGATCATGGTGAGCCTCCCAGCCTTGCCAATAATACTATTATACCATAATATTATTCCACCCCTCCACGGAAGCCACGCATGCGACGTACTGACGAGCACGAGGTAACGATGGCCAACCCAGCCGCGGGAACGGTGAGCCGCGAGATCTTCTCGAGCGAGACGGTCTTTACGAACGAGCTCGAGCGTGTATTCGCACCGTCGTGGGCGTTTGTCGGCCACACGAGCCAATTCGCAGCCGACGGCGATTACGTGCTCTCGCGCGTCGGTCAGGAATCCGTGATCGTCGTGCGCGAGAGCGGCGGCGCGATCAATGTGCTGCTGAATAGCTGCCGTCACCGCGGCATGCCCGTCTGCCGCTACGATGCAGGCAACGCGAGCGCGTTCACTTGTTCGTATCACGCCTGGTCGTACGATCTCGAAGGTGCCCTCACCGGCGTGCCGCGCTTGAATGACGCGTATCACGGCGAACTCGACCGCTCGCAATGGGGCTTGGTAAAGGCGCGCGTCGCGATCTTCTACGGTTCGATCTGGGCGTCGTTCGATCAGACCGCGCCGGATTTCGGCGCATTCCTCGGCGACATGGCCTACTACATCCGGGACCTGATGCAAAGTCCCGACGGCGAAGACGACGGCTACGAAGTGATCGGCGGCATCCTCAAATGGCGGATGCCGTGCAACTGGAAGTTCGGCGCCGAGAATTTCGCCGGCGACCACTATCACAACTACAGCCATCGCTCGGTCGACCGGCTCAACATCAGTCTGAGCGGTAAGCCCGCACGCCATCCGCTCGCAGCGATTCAAACGCCATACAAGTTTTTGAACATCGCGCATCCTGGCGGACATACCGTGCGCGCCAATCTCTACGAGGCACTGGCCGGCTACCAGTCCATGTGGGGCGAGGAACCCGAGGTCGATGCATATTTCCGCGCCGCGCACGAAAGACGGCAGAAGCGCTTGGGCGAGCGCGCGCGGCTGGTCAGCCGCGGTGGCGTGGTGTTTCCCAACATGCACTACAATACGGGCGGGCGCAGCACGATCGGCATCTGGGTTCCGGTCAGCGCGGCGGAAACCGAAGTGTGGCGCTGGCTCTTCGTTCCGCGCGAAGCGCCGCAAATCGTCAAGGATACGCTGCGCCACTTCTACCTGCGCTACGTCGGACCGGCCGGCATGACCGAGCAGGACGACATGGAGAATTGGAGCGCCGCGCAGCGCGGCACGAGCGGCGTCACCGCACGCAAGTTTCCGTTCAACTTCCAACTCAATATCAACGCAGCTCAGCGTGCCTGGCCCGAAGCGTGGCTCGGCGCCGACGCGATGGTGACGGCCGGCGTATCCGAACACAACCAGCGCTCGTTCTACACGCGCTGGAACGATTTGATGTCGGCATGAGCGCTCCACCGAACGCTCACGAAGCCGGGCTGGCGCAGTTGCTGCTGCAGCGCGAGGTTGAGGCCCTCTACACGCATGAAGCCGAACTGCTCGACGACCGCCATTTCACCGCATGGCTCGACCTCTTCACCGCCGACGTGCGCTACTGGATGCCGATCGCGCGCAACGTGGCGTTCGACCGTCCGCTAGCCGAGTACACGCGCGAGCGCGCCGACGCGAACTGGTTCGACGAGGGCAAAGACGACCTTGCCAAACGCGTCCAGCAGATCGAAGGCGGCGATCATTGGGCCGAAGAGCCGCGTTCGCGCACCTCACACCTCATCACCAACGTCAACGTCGCTGAGATTCGCGGCACAGAGATGACCGTCCACTGCCGCTTCATCGTCTCCCAAAACCGGCAAGCGCACGACGTCAACTTCTTCACCGGCAAACGCATCGACATACTCCGCCGCACCGCCACCCTCCAAGTCGCCCACCGCGCCGGCACCTTCCAAGTCGCCCACCGCACGATCTACCTCGACCAGAGCGTCCTGCTAGCCAAAAGCCTAACGACCTTTTTTTAACGTCATCCCGAGCAAAGCGCCCGCAGGGCGCGCCGTCGAGGGACAGCCACTCAGCCATTAACGATTGAGGCGTCCCTCGACGGCGCGCCCTGCGGGCGCTTTGCTCGGGATGACAGTGGGGATTAGCTCTTTAGGTAGCTCCGGACGATCGTGTTGAAGGTTTCGGGGTGTTCCCATTGGGGCCAGTGACCGGAGTCTTCCATGAGGGCCCAGCTGGCGCCGGAGACGTAGCTCATCGCTTTTTGTGCGGTAGCGACTTGCTGTGATGGGTTGTGGTCGGTCCACAGGAAGAGCATCGGTACATGGATCCGGGCGAGATTTTCGGGCGTGAGCTGGTGCTCCGGATCGCGCACTTCGCCGGTGTTCCCCGCTTTGCCGGCCGAGCGCTGATAGAGCGCCCAGCGCAAGTCGATCAGTTCCTCGGTGAGGTCGCGGGCCGGTTGGTGGAAGAGCCAAGCGAGACGTTCGCGCACGGTCTCGCGACTGGGATTCGCCACGAACTGCCGCGTCAGCCGTTTGAACTCGCCGAGCCCGGCGTCGGTCTTCTTCTGCGTTTCTGCATCGACCGGAACGCTGAGATGCGCGCCGACCGTATAGACGATCTTGCCGACGCGTTCGGGATGATAGACGGCCGTCCAGAACGCGATCGAACCACCCAGCGACTCGCCGATCAGGTGCGCGCGTTCGATGCCCGCCGCGTTCATATAGTCGATGAGATGCTTGACGAACGTCGGCATCGTCGCCGGCAGATCGCTCGAATCGGTGAGGCCATGGCCGTAATAGTCGATCGAGCGCGCGTCGAATTCGTCGGAGAGCGGGACGATGTTGCGCGCGAACGCCTCCGCGTGCCCGCCGCCGCCGTGCAACATGATGACCGGCATACCGCTGCCGGCCTGGATGCTGCGCGTTCGAATACCGGCAGCATCGTAGAAGCGAACTTGCGCGCCCAGCAGCTCGAGCCAGAGCGTCGCCGCCACGTTAGCCTACCGGCGTACCGACGATACCGCGCAGCTTGCGAGTGAGTTCGTCTTTGGCCGGATCGTTCTCGAGGTCGATCGACGACGTGCCGACGCCGAGGTAGCGCTCCATGATGTCGGAGCTGCCGAGCAACTCCGCGCCGGTGCCTTCACGCACGATCTTGCCGGTCTCGATCACGTAACCGCGATCGGCGATCGCGAGGCTCAGGCGCGCGTTCTGTTCGGAGAGCAGAATCGAGCAACCCGTTTCACGCAAGGTCGCGAGGATGCGGAAGATTTCCGTGACGAGGATCGGCGAGAGCCCGAGCGAGGGCTCGTCGAGCAACAGCAGCTTCGGCTTGAGCATGAGGCCGCGACCGATCGCGAGCATCTGCTGCTGACCGCCCGAAAGGCCACCGGCCGGCAAGTTCTCGCGCTCCTTGAGGATCGGGAACATGCGATAGACGTCGGCGGCGCGGGATGCGAGTTCATCGCGTGAGAGCGCACCGAGCTGCGTATACGCGCCAATCTCGAGATTCTCGGCCACGCTGAGGTCGCCAAAGATCTGGCGGCCTTCGGGCACGTGGGCGAGGCCCATTTGCACGCGCGCGACCGACGAGAGTCCGGAGAGCGGTTTGCCGGCCAGCTCTGCGCTGCCCGTGCGCAGCGCCAGCAACCCCGAGATCGTCTTCAGCAGCGTCGTCTTACCGGCGCCGTTCGCGCCGACCAGGGCGACCATTTCACCCTCGGCGACGTGCAGCGAGACGCCGTGGAGCACCACGGCGGCACCGTATCCGGCGGAGAGATTCTTGATATCGAGCATCTTGGCCATCAGCTTGCCACCGTATCCGTCTCACGACCGACATAAGCTTCGATCACGCGTTCGTCGGCTTGAATCGCGGCCGGCGTGCCGCGCGCGATCACGCGACCAGCATCGAGCACCACGATGTCTTGCGAGATCGACATGACCAGCGACATATTGTGTTCGACAACCACCATCGTTACGCCGGCGGAGTTGATCGCCACCAGCAGCTCCGCGAGGCGTAGCGTCTCGGTGTCGTTGAGACCCGCGGCCGGTTCGTCGAGGAGCAGCACCTTCGGCCCCGCCATCAAGGCCCGCGCGATCTCGAGCAGCTTCTGCAACCCGAGCGGCAGGCTGATCGCCGACTCCTCGGCAACCGCGGAGAGCCCAAGCACGTCGATCAGGTGCGCGGCCTTCTCACGCACGGCGCGTTCTTGAGATGAGGCGCGCGGTAGGCGCAGGGCTTCTTCCCACAGGCTGGCGCTCACACCGATGTGGGCGCCGGCCAGCACGTTTTCGAGCACGGTCATCCCAGCGAAAACCCGCGCCGTTTGGAACGTGCGAATCAAGCCGAGGCGCGCGATCTTGTCGGACCGCATACCGACGAGGTCTTGGCCGAAGTACGCGATCGTACCCGAGTCGGCGATGTAGAGATTCGTGAACAGGTTGAACATCGTGCTTTTGCCGGCACCGTTCGGCCCGATCAGCGCGGATAGCGAACCGGCTCGAATGCTGAACGAAACGTCGGCGATGGCATGCACGCCGCCGAACGACTTCGTGACCTTCGTAACGGTAAGCGCGTCTTGTGTGTTCACGCTGCATTCTCCGCCGGCAGGGACGTGGGTGTGGAACGTTTGCTACTACCGCCCGTGAAGCGCCGTATCAGGGACGTGAAGCCGCCGTAGAGGCCGCTCGGGAAGTAGAGCATCGCCGTCACGAGCAAGATTCCGGCCGCCAGCGTCTTGTAGTTAGCCAAGAACTGGAACGCCGTCGGCAGCAGGGTCAAGATGATCACGCCGATCACCGGACCGACCAATGTGCCTTCGCCGCCGATGATGAGCATCGTGTTGATCAAGAACGATTGCTGCGTGCTGACCATGTCGGGCGAGAGAAACTGGAAATCGAATGCCAGCAGGCTGCCGGCGACCGACGCGAACGAGGCGCCGATCAGGAACGCGTACAGCTTGTAGCGCGGGACGTCGATCCCCAGCGCCAGCGCCGCCGTCTGGTCGGTGCGGATCGAACGCAGCGTTCGCCCGAAATCCGAGTTCAGCGCATTCATGAGCACGACCAGGCCCACGATCACGATGCCCCACACGAGATAATAGTTGGGAACGGGTCCGGCAAACGTATACCCGCCGATCGAAAAATTCGGGATGCCGGTCATGCCGGAGGGACCGCCGGTCCAGTCGCTGAGCCCCACGGTCAGCGTATCGATGAGCAACCCGAACGAGAGCGTGGCGAGCGCCATGTAGTGACCGCGCAGCTTCACCGTCACCATCGAGAGCACGGTCGCGCACAGCAGCGAGACGATGAGCCCGGCAAATATGCCGACGATCGGCGGCAGGTTGAACTTCACGGTACAAATCGCCGCGGTGTAGCCGCCGGTCGCCATGAACGCCGCGTGACCGAGGCTGACTTGTCCGCAATATCCGAGCTGTACTTCGAGGCCGAGCAAAGCGATGTAAAAGATACCGGCGATCACGAGCGAGCTGAGCAGGCCGCCGCCGCCCGCCGCGGTGAGCAGTAGCGGCGCGATCGCAACCAGGATCAAGGCGAGTACCGCCAGCACGGCGCCTTGCTTACG
>Ga0307478_10000369_pt1 | contig 48370 bp, 52 predicted proteins | sample atmos_gasesECM4C_2_FD_203713 | JGI IMG/M metagenome (GOLD analysis project Ga0307478, IMG submission 203713) | Hardwood forest soil microbial communities from Morgan-Monroe State Forest, Indiana, United States - atmos_gasesECM4C_05 | ecosystem: Environmental > Terrestrial > Soil > Temperate...
AGCGCCACTCGGTATGGCTCCAGCTTCTGCCACACCTGGATAACCTCATCCCGATTTTGCCGCGAAGAATTTATGTACAGATCCAGCTCACCCACAAGGTCCTCCAGCGATCGCGCGGCAATTCGATAGAAGGTCTGGCGGTGGGCCAACTCCAACGCCTGGCTGGCGACGTCGACCCTGAAGCGTGCTGCTAATCCGTCGTGATGGTACCTTCCGGTATTGTAATCGCGGGTGGAAGCGAGATAGATCAACCTGGCCAGGTCGCCGCTAATGCTTGAGAGCGATCGGCGCAACAGGTCATCGTAGGCCCGTTCCACCGTCAAAGCCTTGTCTGTAGTATCCATTGGCAGCAGTTCCTAGGTGACGCGTGTTCCCTTCGCGGTAGCCAGAATGCCGGCCTGAAACGAGCCTTGTAATCTTTCTACCTGTTGGGAGAGCCGTTGCGCATAATTTGCCAGGCCGCTGAGCCACACCGGGCCCGCTGTCTGAATCGCAATCGTTAGAATCCAACACGAGGTAATTAAGATCAGGAATTGCCCCAAAATGTTGACTTCCTTCAAGAAATCCAGATTCTTGCTTTGCCGCGCGGCAAAGGCATGTTCGCTGACTGCTTTGCGAACTAACGCGGACGTCTGGCGTATCCACACCAATGCCACTTTCTTTCGTTCCCGCTGAAACAATTGCTCTACGCCACGACTGTTCAGACCATGAACGAAGTCGCGATCCGTGCGAGAAAAAACCATCGACACAAATTCTCTCGGGCACGGCTCTGGCAATTCCCCTTCATTAGGCCCGGCTGGTGGGTCATGCAATTGTCGCGCTCCCATCCACCCCTTGGTAGCCAGAACCATCAATATCAACAGCAAAAGCACCCCGACGAGGAGGCCTAAAGAGTCGATCATGAGCGCACCTCCCTTCGCAGATAGCCCCGTATCCCTTGCAGCCACCGCTGAGTTGCTGTGGCGATCCTTTGATATTCATCATCGAGATTCGTGCCACCGGCCCTCGGTTGGGGATTCGGCTGGTAGGACCACAAATAGCCAATCCACAAACTCAGTGCACCTATGTAGGACGCGGAATAGGCATAGAACCAGAAATTGTGAGTTTGTAATGAAACAAAGGTCAGGCAGATCACTCGTTCTCCCACAAAGAGCCCATACCCAAGCAAAATCCCTCGCAAGTTGCGGCCGAAGGGTATCGAGTAAAGCAAGAACAAAGCGACCAGCGCCAAGATCGCCGCAGCCTGCACTGCTCGAAGCGCTCGCTCTATTTCCGGCGCCGCAGATGCCGGCTGCCATCCGGCCGACGCGTCGAGAAGCCCTTTAACCAACGCGATCACGAACACGGTCGCGAGCGCGTTTCGTGTCATGTGCGCCGCTCCCGGAAATGCCGCGAGGGAAACCTTATAGATTTCAAAAACAATCAGCGATCCGAACACTAGACCCGTGAATTCCGTCCCCCAATAAACAGGTTTGTATAAGCTAAATTTCAAGTGGTAAGCAGATAGTCTGGCGATATCCTGCAAAAGCACTAGCGTGATGTACGAATAGAATATCGGATACCGGTACATGAGCCGGTTGTAAAAACCTCGCGCGAGCAGAACAATCTCTAGCGTGATGCTGGTCCACCAAATAAGTTGGCCGAGCATTTTTCTCCGAAGGCCATAACTAAATGGGTAAGGTCAAATTTCGCTATCGCATGCTAACACGAGGAAGGAAAAAATGGCAGGCCATCTTTCCCTTCCCCGCGGGTGCTCCTATGCGGCGAATCGAAACGGGATGGAACGCGTTGCGGGAGGGGGCAGAGGCGCACCACCGTCGGCCATAAGTGAGGGAGGCGGCAACGGAGCTCCACCGTCGGCCATGAGTGACGGAGGGGGTAGCGGAGCGCCACCGTCGGCCACCAGCGTTGGAGGCGGCAATGGAGCGCCCCCATCAGCAAGAATCGTCGCGTTTTGCGGGCAATTGCCCAACATCGCTGACCCGCAAGTTGTGCCAAACACAATCGCTATTCCGAAACACACCAACAGAATTTTTCCAAAATGCATCGTTTTCCTCCTCAGAAGTTCATTGGGGCAAGGAAAAAAACCTGGCCCCAGCGCGAAACATGCGCGGAGGCTACGCCCCTGCCTCGGTATCGTTCTGGAGAGAAGGAAACCTGCTCAGCTTTACAACCAGAGCGTCGCCTGACTAGGAACTACGAGATTTCACTAGGAATGAATAGTGACTAAGGATGAATGACTTACCCCGCGGAAATCCTCATTCTATGTGGGTATTTCCGATGTTGGCGGTCAGGGAGAGCTATCCCGAACAGTGCTGCCGGTGGTTGCAATCACAAGCGATCTGCTTGTGTGCTGTTTTCGCCGGGCGCAGCCGGGCTTTTGGCAGAGAAGTGTGAACTTAAGGCGACGTTTTCCAGTTGCTTCATGATCCGGACCACGTCTGCGGCTTTGTTGAACCCGTCTGGGTCGGTCGACTCTTCCGCAGCAACGGTCAGGCAAAACTGATAGCAGGTTCCCTGTGAATATCCGGCATAGTTGCGCTGCAAAACCTTGGTGCCGGCAATTTCGGTTTCTTGTCCGTTCCAGTGAAGCACGATTCCTTGCTCGGTTACCGCTCGGGAATTATTGCCGGCCGTTTCCACTGCCCTCGTCGCCGGGCAGCTGTTTTCCGTTTCCGCTTCGCTGATCATCAATTGCAGAGACCCATGCTCAAAAGTAGTGTTGGGATAGGCGTCCTCCGGAATCAAGACAGTGGCCAACAATTTGACTCTTGGGTCCTCGCCATCCAGGTCCTCCTGTCTTTCCAGGAAAAACGAGTGTTCTTCCACTTCTCCCTCTTCCAGGGAATAATTCCGGGGATAACGGAAAGAAATGCCCTCTTCCGGATTGTTGTACGTAGCTAGGAAAGCTTGGCGCGGCGCATCGCCGCGATTGGAACGTGCGTGCGTGCTAATTCGGGGGGCGCGGCGAGGTTCATTGATCGGGAAGGCGGCGCTCGAACTGACTTGAGCTGCATGCTTTGCAATTGCAGTCCGTTCACGACAGCCCGTGCAAGCCGCCCACTCACCTGCCAAGATAAACATGATGAAAACTCTGCTTCGCAACATTGGTCGTCTCCTGCCCAATTGCATCGCCGAACAGATCGGCAGGAGATAGGCCAGAGTCTAAGTAATTGCAAAGTGGGAATTTAGATCAGAAAGGGCGACAGGTTGGGCGTGGCCCCGCACACACGTTGTTGTGTCTCGAACGCGCTCAATCCAGCGTTCGTGGTTACTGCTTGCGATCGGGCGTCACCCATTCTCGCCGGGCCCGGCGATCGCGCACGACATCAAAACCGTAAAATCGCCGAAAACGGTCGCGATCCGCCCCAAAAGCCGATACCGCCGCGCGCACGGCTTCCCATCGCGACGTGTAGCGGCCTGCCCGGACAAACTCGCCAATCTCGCTGGACCAAAAGCGCGTCAACGTCTCGTGATACCCGTTGTCTTCCGTGTTTGGCGTACCCACCGAAGTGTTGTGGTGCAAAATGCCGGCCTTCATGATCGCGAAAGTAGCTTCTGCGGCGTGATCAAAAGCGAAATAAGCCGCCATAGCCACGTGCGCGGCGTGCGTCCATTCAGACTTCGGCAGCTCTCCGGCTTTCCACGCTTCGACAAAGCGTTGCAGTTGTCGCTCGCTCCCGAGCAACGCAAAATTTTCCTGGCTCGCCGCCGAATTGTGGAGGTCCGCATCTCCGGATTGGGTAGAATGCATTTTCATTCGTCCCTGTTCTCTTGTCATGCTGCTGTCGTGCTACGATTATGAATCCAAGGAAGGATGGTGTCAATGCCATCGTTTCGTAGGTAACTCCACGTGACTACGCTCAATTCACTGGATGGTAAGGCTATTAAGCTTCTCTTGCGTAATGGGCGCTCCACCTGGGCGGAACTGGGAAAAAAACTCGGTCTTTCCGCCCCGTCAGCCGCTGATCGCGTCCATAAACTCCAGCAGCGCGGAGTGATCCGTGGTTATGCCGCGCTCGTAGACCCGCCATCAGTGGGCTTCCCACTCACCGCCTATGTGTCCGTCACCCTGGCCAGCCATCGCAAGCGCGCCGCTTTCTTACGTGCCATCGAGGAAATGGAGCAGGTGGCCGAATGCCACCATGTGGCAGGGGACGACGATTACCTTCTCAAGGTCCGCTGCCGAGGCACGCAGGATCTCGATCATCTCCTTGCTACCGAATTGAAAGACAAACTGGGCGTCGCCAAGACCCGGACCACCATCGTGCTCTCCACCGCAAAAGAATCGGTACGCGTGCCCATCCTTGCCGAGGATTCAGACTAACCAGCCGATGAGCACGATCGAGGCAGAGTGACACCAAATCTAACGAATTTCGACCGAATGCTGAAAATCGCCATCGAAGAAGCTGGCCTCGGCCTTGCCGAGGGTGGCATCCCCATCGGGGCCGCTCTCTTCGACCGTCAGGGTATTCTGCTGGGCCGCGGCCACAATCGCCGCATTCAAGAGAGCGACCCTTCCATTCATGGTGAGACGGACGCCTTCCGCCGTGCGGGGCGCCAGCGTACCTATCGCGACAAAATCATGGTTACGACATTGGCCCCCTGTTGGTATTGCAGTGGCCTGGTTCGCCAATTCGGCATACCGACCGTAGTGGTGGGCGAATCGGTCAACTTCCAAGGCGGCATCGGCTGGCTACGCGAAAACGGGGTCGAGGTGGTCGACCTGCATTCCTCTGAATGCATCAATCTGCTGGCTGCTTATATCCGCGAAAATCCCTCTATTTGGAATGAGGACATCGGTGTGGACTGAGCCTTCGCACTGGTCCTAGTCGCCAGCTTCCCCGAATCCGTGTGCGGCCTGATCGCACATCAGCCGGAAATTCTCGTACCACATCTCCGTGAACGCTGTGATTAGGTGCTCGACCTTGCGCCCTCCGATTGTTACGCCGGAATGCACGATGTCTCCCCAAGTATGAACCTTCGTCCCTTTGGGGCCTTGCTCAAAGGTTACCCATTGCCCGAGGGCCACCCCGATCGCATGGTCGATCCAGCCGACTCGCTCCCCGGGCGTGCAGCTGGTGATCACGTGGTCCACGACCGCATTTACCGGATGCAACAGCTCGATCTGCATGCGGCTTCCAGGCTCCCATGGCTTCCCGTCTCGCCACCCAACTTCCCCATAGACATTGGCAAACTGATTCCATCTCCGCCAATCTGAGAATAATTTCCAAGCCAGCATCGGGCTAGCCTTGGTCGTAATGTTGTAATGAAAACGCACCATAACTTGCTCGCAACCTATTCCTTTCCATGTTGAACCTACCAAATCACATGCTATACTTAACCGCTGTTAGTTATACAGTGTTTCTTTAACGATGTAAACCATATTTGCCGGCCCAACGAGGACTCGATGCCCAAGAAGCCAGACTCCCGCCTTGAAGATCGCATCCTTAATGCTGCTTATAGGTTATGGGTGGAGGGTGGCGAACACGCCCTAACCATGCGGGCGGTGGCGAACGGGGCGGGCACTACCACTCCCACTCTTTATGAGCGGTTCAGGGATAAGAGCGATCTTATGTCCGCTCTGCAGGCGCGTGCGCAGCAGAACCTGTTTGAGGCGATCAAACCAGCACGGTCCATCACGGAAGCTTCCCGAACTGCCATCGAGTTCTCGGTCGCCCACGGTCACGAATACCAACTCGTGGCTAAGGACTGGGCTGCCCGCCTATCTCGCAAGGAACCCACGCCTAGTTTTGATCTTATTAAGGCGCGCCTGGCCGACCAGCTCGGCGGCGCTTCTGATGACCATCTGCAATTGGCGCTCGGGCTGGTTATGCTTTACCACGGTGCTTCCGTCCTGCTGCTTGGCGAAGGCATTCATCCGCGAACGGCCACGGAGATCAGGGAAGCCTACGCAACGGCTGTCGATTCTCTGCTGGCCGGCGCAGGCAAGACCAAATCTCTAGATCGCGCTGTGGGCTGAGCCAACTCAAAAATTCTCCTCAACAAGCGCAACTTCTCCTACACTTTGGGCCATGTACGCGGATGTCGACTGGGTACGCGAACTCTGTTTGTCCTTTCCCAAAGCGACCGAGAAAGTCACTTGGGGCGCTGATCTGACTTTCCGGATCAGCGAAAAGATTTTTGCAGTCACCGTTCTGGAACCAGCCAAAGTCTGGCTCTCCTTCAAGTGTTCGCCGCAGAATTTTGCGGACCTCACCGAACGTACCGGGGTCATTCCCGCGCCCTATATGGCGCGCGCGCAATGGGTCGCATTGGAAACCAAGGAGGCCTTGCAAAAAGACGAGCTAGCGGGTCTCCTTCGCGAATCCTACGACCTTGTCTTCGGCAGACTTCCCAGGAAAACGCGGCAAGCTTTGTTGCGACCGTCGCGCCCTAAACCCCGCACTAAACAAAGACCAATTCGCCGCAACTCTCGCAAGAGACCCTAGTCTCCACGACAACTAATGAACCTCGGCCGGCAACGACTTCAGATACGCGACAATCGCCCGCGCATCCGTCGGCGCCATATGATAAATGTGCATCGGCGGGCGCAGTGCCTCGCCGTTAGGTCCGGTTCCATCTTCGAGCACTTTTTCGACCTGCGCCTCCGTAAAACTGGGCAATCCCGCCAAAGCCGGTGCCCGATCCGCCCAGTTAGCAATAGGGGCCACGGGGCGAATCCAAATGGGCGCTCCGCGCAGCCACGCCGCCGCGTCCAGCTCGCCATCCGGCTTGCGGGGGGTATGGCATTCGGGACATTTGCCCACCTCCTCAACCAGGTATCGCCCTCGCTCCACTTCCGCTTTGGTTGGTGGCGCGGGCATCGCAAATCGCCTCTGGAACGCATTGGAGGAAATAGCCATCGTCCCACTTACGATGCCAATGGAGACTAGGACCGCCTTTGGCAATGCTTTCATGAACCCTCACTTTGACTGAGTATCGGATTGCGCGAACCACCTTCCTAAGAAACAACCCATGTTGGGAGTAAGGGTTTCTAAGGCCAATCCCGTATTTAGTGGCCGTAAGGACGGATTTTGCTGTACACGCCGCTGGGCACGGAAGAGAGCGGTCCAAGGGCGGGGATAGAGGTAGATTGCAATGCCGAAAAGGACTCTCGTTTAAAGAGCGTTCGCGGATAGATTCGTTTGCGTATTGTTAGTATTGTTGGCCTATGAATAGCAACCGCAATAATTCCCAGGTCCAAACGAATGTTCCGCCGCGGGCAGCCGCGCGATACTGGCGCGCCGCGCTCACCCGCGATGCGCGAGCAGACGGCAAATTTGTCCTGGCGGTGCGTTCGACGCGCGTTTATTGCCGCCCGTCCTGCCCGGCGCGGCGGCCGTTGCAGCGCAACGTGGTGTTTTTCCATACCGGAACGGAGGCAGAAAAGCAGGGCTTCCGGCCTTGCCGGCGCTGCCGTCCCAACGAATTGGCCAGATCCGTGGCGCTGGTTGAGCGCGCCTCACGCGAACTGGCCAAAGCCGGAGAAGAGGAAGGCGTTCGATTTTCGGCATTGGCTGCCAAACTGGGGACAACTCCTGGCACATTACGACGGGCATTTCTGCAGGTTACCGGCCTGCGCCCGCGCGATCTGGCCGCGGCATTACGCCTCGCACGCTTCAAGAAGATGTTGCGAGAAGGAAAAGGGATTGCCGACGCGCTCTACGAAACTGGTTACGGCTCGACTAGCCGGATTTATGAAAGCAGTAACGCGCAACTCGGCATGACGCCAGCGACATACCAAAAAGGAGGCAAGGACATGAAGATTGGATACGCAGTAGCGAAATCGTCGTTGGGAAAGGTCCTGGTGGGAGCGACCGAGAGAGGTATTTCAGCGGTTTACTTGGGCGACGCAGAGAGCAGCTTGCTCAAGGAACTGAAAAACGAGTATCCGCAAGCTGACATTTCCGCCGCCGACGGTTCGTTCGGCCAATGGGTAAAGGAAATCGTGCAGCGGGTGGAGGGGAACCCGCCGCGGCTGGAGCTACCACTGGATTTACAGGCCACAGCATTTCAGCGGCGCGTTTGGCAGGAGCTGCAGAAGATTCCGCGCGGAAGCACCCGGACCTATACGCAGGTAGCGAAAGCACTGGGAAATCCAAAGGCCGTGCGCGCGGTGGCCAGGGCTTGCGCTACGAATCCGGTCTCGATTGTTGTGCCATGCCATCGCGTGATTCGTGAAGACGGGAGCATGGCCGGATATCGCTGGGGGCTTTCCCGCAAGGAACAATTATTGACGCAGGAACGAACGGCTCGCTAACATAAGAGCCCGCTGCCGCTTTGGTTATTGGCGCGGTTTTACGTGAGTAGCGTTTTTGGGCCAGTCCGGCTTGAATTTGGCGTCACTGACTTTGAGATTCTTCATCATGTTGGAGTACTTTACCAGAAAGTAGTCTCCACCGCCGGCCTCGAAAAACTTCTGTTGAATAGGCAGCCAGGAAGATTGGTCCACCCACATCTGAATCCTGGTGATTTGGTTGCGAACCTCCTGAGACTTGGGCGTGAGCTCCAGATCGAACGTTTTTCGGTGATCGATCTCCTCCTCTTGCGCCAAACTAATGTCGTAGCTTCTTCGCAAGTCCTGACTCCTGGTGCCAAAGCCCAGCCGCATATACTGGTCGATGATGTCGCGGTGCTTCCCTAAATTGTATTCCTCGACGCGATTTATTTTTGGCGTGTAAATAAACAGAGAATCGCCGGTTCGCAGAATGGTCTTGGGGTCCGGCTTGGTGATATCCAGGCGCATCTTTTGGTCGCGGCGCACCAAAATTTGACCGGACTCCGTGGAAGTGTCCTTCACCACCGCCGTATATTTCTGCTGCTCGATATCCGCGGTCAGGCTACGAAAATCGGACGCAGCCTTGTCCATCCGGGCCAGCACCGTGTCGGTGGTCCACCGGGTATTGTCCTGCCCGGGGATCGCGCGCGATTGCAGGATGCCGGCGAGCATAAGAAAACCCGCCAACGCGATGAAGGAAACGGCACTTTTCAAGCTAGACCTCTGTTTGCCGGTGGGACAGGCAGGCATTTTGAAATCGATGCAATCGTAGCACATAGCAATGGATGCGCGGCCCGGAGCGGGAGTTTCAACACAGAAATTGCGCGCGCCGATCAGCGCCGAATTTCCACTTGGTAGGCGATTACTGTGCCTTGGTCGTCGCGGACTGCCTCGATCTTGGTGATAGAAAACCGGCCATTGCGCAAATCGGGGAGCCCGCGCTGCAGGGCCTGGTGCAGTTCGTTCTGCAACGTGGGAGTTTGCTCGGGCGGCGCGAGAACGCGGGCATCGACCCGGTATTCCTGCCGATGGCCAGCATCCGAAAAAAGGACCAGTTGAATTTGCTCTGACGCGGCGGGCTTGTCAATTTGCGGCTGGTCTTTGAACCAAGGGCGAGGCGTTAACAATACAAAGATCAGGATGAGAACGACGGCCACATCATACTGCCAGGTTCCACGTTCATAAGACCAAAAGAATGTCTTGGAGAGAATGTGCTTGATGCCGGCCATGTCAATCCGCCGGGATGCCGTCGACGATCACGCCGTCACGCATGTGCACAACGCGATCGAAGTGGGTGACCGCTTCGGGATTGTGCGTGATCATCACGATGGTTTGTCCCAGATTCTTGTTGAGCTGGCGCAGCATCTGCAGAACGATCTCGGAATTCTTGGAGTCGAGATTTCCAGTCGGTTCGTCAGCAAGCAAAATCTTAGGCTCGTTGATGATGGCCCGCGCAATCGCCACGCGCTGCTGCTCGCCGCCAGAAAGCTCGGAAGGCTTGTGCTGCAAGCGGCCTTCCAGGCCCAACATCTTGGTCACCACGTCGAATCGGTGCGGATCGAAGCCGTCCCCGTGAATGAATTGCGCGATGGCAATGTTACCCCTGGCGGTCAAAGTGGGCAGCAAATTGAAGCGTTGGAAAACGAAGCCAATTTTATGGCGTCGCAGCTTGGTTCGCGCCGCGTCACTTAGCTCGGTCAAGTCATTGCCATCGACCAGGACATGTCCGCGCGTGGCCTGCGCTAATCCGCCAATGACATAAAGCAGAGAGGATTTTCCGCAGCCCGACGGCCCCATCACCGCAACCGACTCTCCCGGCAAAACCTCGAAGTTCACGCCGCGCAATGCGGGCACTTCGACCTGACCGGCCCGGTAGAGCTTCCACAAACCTTCGGTTTTTAGTATCGGCTCCAATTATTTTGCCCTGGGAAAATCGATAAGCCGGCAGGTGGCTGTATTGTAGCTGCGATTGCCCTGCGCTGACCAGTTCCTGGGTAACGTACGTTTGCGGATCTAGTCGTAGGAAAGCGCTTCGACTGGATCTTTGCGGCTGGCCAGCCAAGCCGGATAACTCGCCCCAATGATTGCTCCTCCCAAAGCGATGCCCGCAGCGCGTAATATCCAATTCGTAGTAATCAGTATCGAGAGCGTAGGGAATCCCGCCAGGAATGCGGCGCGTGCGGCATAACTTAATCCCACACCGGCGGCGATCCCGAAGATGCAGAGCGCTGCGGATTCCGTGAGCAGGGCACGGACGATGAAACCTCGATTGGCGCCGAGGGATTTCAGCACCCCTATATCGCGTGTGCGCTCGATAACCGTCGTATACATGGTGAGAAAAATGACCAGCAGACCGATGGCAATGGCCAAGGCGATCATGGCGTGGATGAATGTTTCCAGGCCTGGAATGTTGGTGGAAGTCATGAGCGACAAGAAGTCTTTCAGCGGGCGCACCGTGTAACCCGGGAGAACGGCGCGAATTTGCTCTGTCACGTCTTCGGTGTGCTCCGGGCGCGTGCACTTCAGAAGAAAGATCGAGGCTTTGTCGTGGGCCCCCACGAGATCCTGCAGCGTGGAGAGCGGCACAAACAAACGCGCGCCCTTACCATGTTCGATGATAGCGACGACGTGCCAGTCGTGATTGAGGAGATTGTAGGTGTCGCCGACTTTCAGTTTCTTGGCTTTAGCGGCCCAGTCATCTACCAGCAAGTCGTCGGGGCCTTCCATATCGCGACCTTGAAGAAAGACAAATCCTCCGGAGACGGCACGAAAACTTTCCGAGTCGATCCCGTAAATTACCTCGACGCCACCGGTAGAGTTGAATTGCAGGAGCGCGGGCGCCACGGCTTGTACGTATTTCATCTGGGCGAGCTTGTCGCCGATTTTTATAGGCATGGGCGAGCCGCTGAAACCCAGGAAAATGGAGGCGGCGGGCGGTTGCAGCATGATGTCCGCCCCGATCCCTTCGATGCGCTTGGCGGTTTCCGTAAGCAGGCCGGAGGTGAGGCCGACAATCAACACGACCAGCGCGACTTCGACAGCCACGGCCATAACACCGACCATGGTGCGCAAAGGGCGGTGCAGCAAGTTGCGGACGACGAGTTCGCCCATCATCGGGGCTTCTCTTCCGTGTCACCGCCTACGCGCACCAGCTCGCTTTCGGGCGGTTGTTCGAGCTTGAAACGATCGGGAGGCAGATCCTCGTTGAGTGTGAGCTTGGTGATTTGCAGGTCAAGACGGTAGTCGTCGTGCGGGCGCTCAATACGGATCTGGCGGGGGAATGAGTGATCGGGTCGTGCCGATCCCGAAGTCTCTTGGTCACCGCTTACAGGTTGCCAATCCGAAACATGAATATCAGAAAGCAAAACGCCTCTCGGACCGAAAGATTGCAGACGGGAAACCAGCAGATCCGCGCGATCGAACCAGATTTTGCGTAGGATCTCCGGGCGATATCCACCGCGCAAGACGGTCAAGACATAGTACCGCGCGGTTTCATCGTTGAATTCCTCGAAGAGCACAATTTCTTCTTTGCGAATCTCGGGCCACAGGAGAGCGTCGAGCAAATGCTGTGGCCGCAGGTTCTCAATGGGCTTGTCGCTGGTGCGCTCCAGGGCAACGGAACCGACAAGAAATTTATTCTTCGAGGGAATGTACACGCGAAAGCTCTCCTCGTCACTGGTCATATCAAAGACCGTCTTGCCAATGACCGGGGCCTGGCCAATCATGCGGATTTGCGCGGGCCGCTGTGCAAGAAGGAAGGCCTTCACCTCATGGTACTCCTCGATAACGCCGCTGTATTTCGAGCCCGCCGTGGGCTTGAGTTCTACCGTGGCGTCGACGCTCTTCACGCCGCGGGCAACTTCATTGTATTTCTCGAGCAGTTCTTCGCGATTGGCGTCGCGCACGACCGGCTTGCTTTGCGGCGGCAAGGTTCTGGTTGTTTTGATGTGGGCGCCACAACCGCAAGAAAGCGACGCCAGTGTCACCCAGACCATCCAAGTCTGCACACGTATCCTCGGTCCAGGCGGTCTCATCGGCATGAGTGAAGCAATCTAGCAACCACAGGAACAGGCGTCAACGCAGAGGCGCCTTCGCGGCATTGGAAATGATTCAGTGCGGTCGCGCTATGTAGACATCGAATTTTTGCACCGCTGGACGGATACGGCGGATGACCTCAGTGGGCCAGAGAGTTTCGCTGAGCAGCGTTGTCCATCCATCCTCAGGTTCGCAAATGCCGCAGAAAGTATAACGGCCATACGCGGGCTGGTAGGCATCCAGCCCGCGGCGCGAAAGCTCTTTCTCGAGCTCGGCGTCGCCGCCCTGCACCGGACCACCGGCGCGTATCCCGAAGGTCTCGCCCTCGAAGCGCTGGAAAAGCTCGTCGAGCTGCGTTTCGCCGGGCTGCGGCAGCACCAAGCAGCGCTCCGCAGCTTCGCGATAATGAATTTCGTGAAGCTTGCAGAATTCGCGGACGCGCTGAAGATGGCTGAAGAAGTCCACGGCAAAGAATTCATTGGCGGCAAGAGCGGGAAACAAGGCCGCCCAAATAACCGATGCGTCTTTTCCACGGACGGGCTCGCGGCTTTCGGTTCCGAGCAACTCGAGACCTACCGCCTTGACATCCGCGCCGAGGTCGAGGGCTTCGACATCCAGAGAGAAGGGCGGTAACTGCAGGGCGCTGGGATCGAGGGGCGGTTTGCCTGGGGCGCTCATACTTCGGATTCCGTCTGGGGAAATTTCTCCTGAAAGTCCGGCGATTGCTTGCGGAGGTCGAGCCAATCGAAGAAGGCGTCTGGCGTCTCGAGCCAAATGCGAAACCAATTGGCGATTTCGATTTTCTCAGCGCGTTTGTTGGGCTCGACCTTGGGATTGCGAGAAATCATTTCGGCCCGGCGTTTGCCCAGGCGCGCCACGTTTAGGACACGCTCGACCGCGGCGCGCTCGCCATGGGTCTGAAATTTACGCATCAACTCATCCAGACGCATGATGCTGAGTTCGGCGTCGGAGAGTGTTTTGAAATGAAGTAAATCCTCAAACTCTTCCTCGTATTGCTCTTCGGCTTCTTCCTGCTGCGACAGCACCACGCGAAGGCCGGCGCCCTTCAGGACATCAGCAATGTAGTCCGCGCCGGTCTTCGCTTCTTCGCCGTGTTCGGCGATCAGGCGCCTGCGTACTTGCTCGATTTCAGCGGGTGTAAATTTTTGAGCGCCTATGGCTCGCGCGACCTGCAGAATCAGAGCCTTCTTGGTGCTCACCATGTCGTTCATTGGGCGGAGACCTTTTGTTGCTTGACGGGAGCCTTGTGTTTGCTTTGCGATTTCTTAGCCGCGCTCGGGCGCTTCCGCGTAATCCTGGCCGTATGCTTAACAGGTGCGGGGGCGGCGGGCACGGGAGCAGCCTGGGGAGGATCGGGCGGGTCGGCAGGCAGACCGGCTAGCAGCCGGCGATACTTGGTCACATTACGGTTGTGTTCCGCCAGCGTGGCGGCGAAAAAATGGCCGCCCTGCGTATTAGCCACAAAATACAAGTAATCGGTTTGCGCCGGATCGAGCGCGGCACGCAAAGAGGCTTCGCCGGGATTGCCGATGGGACCGGGCGGCAGACCGGGATGCGCGTAGGTATTGTACGGCGAAGGGAAATGCAGATCGGCGCCGGTTAGAGTGCCCCTGTATTGTCCGGCGTCTTGCAGCGCGTAAATCACCGTTGGATCGCACTGCAAAGGGATATTTTTGCGGAGCCTATTTTCAAAGGCGCCAGCCACCAGCGGACGCTCCTCTGGTTTGGGCGTTTCGCGCTCCACCAGAGATGCGAGCGTCACCACCGAGACGATCGGCCGGCCGTGCTCCAGACCGGTGGTGTCCTGTTTGCTTTCCGGAGGTGCGATGCGTTGCCATTCTTCTTTGAACTTGCGCACCATCTCAGCGGCCACATCCGTTGGTGTTGGATGCCGGGGCATGAAATATGTCGCAGGGAATAAGAAGCCTTCCAGCGTTTTCGCACGCGGAGCTATATCATGAATGAGTTCAGGATTTTGCGCGACGGCCAGGAATTCGTCGGAAGTCATCAGCTTTTCTGCTTCCAGGTCGTGGGCAATATCAAAGATAGTTTCACCTTCGCGCACAGTGAAAGGCTGCTCGTAAATGTGGCCGTCGGCAATCTGCCAGAACACATCATGGCCACTGATGGGATGATCGAAGAGGTACTCGCCGGCCTGCAATCGGCGCCGGGGATGGCGGCGTGCGTACACCTCGAAGGCAAAGGCGCTACGGATCACGCCATTCTGTTTTAGCAACCGCGCTACGGTCCTACTGGAGGCGCCATGGGGCAGGTCGACAAATACGCCCTGGCTGGCAAAGCCCTTGTAGGGAACTTCGAGGCCGTACCACGTCCAGGCCGCGAAGCCTATGACGGCGAAGACGACAAGCAGCGCTGCGATGGTTCCAGTCCGTTTCAATGCACTTCACTCCTTCGCTTGCCGACGCACGTTGGCTCTATCTAATAATTTTGCCCTGTTTGGCCGGCTTTATCGAATATTCCAGTTCCGGTGCGAGCTAAACTAGTTACGTTCTGCAAATGCGCGTCGGTGGGCGTGACGCCCTATCTGGATTAGATGTTCTTTGGGTTGGCTTTTGTCACGTGCCGCTGCTCCAGGTATTCCTTCAGAATCACAGCCGCTGCGACGGCGTCTACGGACGTGCGGCCAGTATCACGTTCTCGAGCGGAATGGTGCTTTGTATCGTGCAAGACTCTCCCAGATTGTTCTTCGAGCAAACGTTCCGCTTCCCAACTGCTCAGGCGCTCGTCGATCATCTCTACGGGCAAACCCAGCTGTTTGTTCAGGCGCGCAGCGAACCGGGTGGCCTCTTCGGCCATTTCGCCGCGGGTGCCATCGAGGCGGAGAGGCAGTCCGACGACGATGCGCCGGACGGAATGGGCACGCACCAGTTCGCGGAGCCGCCGCATATCTTCATTGCGATTGACGCGATCCAGGGTGAGCAGAGGGCGCGGGAGCTGCGCTTCCAGTCCAGCGATGGCTAATCCGATGCGCGCGCGGCCATAGTCAACGGCCATAATGATCTCGGCCGCATCAATAATTTTAGGATTCTCGATTTCTTTGGACATTCCTCTTATTTATTTTACGGTTTTCTGCCCCGCGTGCCATTTTCCCAGGGCTCCCAGTAGCCAAGCTGCATCATCTTTTCGTCAAGGTGGGTTTCTTTCAGCAGGCGGTTCATTTCGGCGCGCGATAGGCGTTTTCCGACTGGCTCAGAGCGATCAGCGAGCCCCCATGCTGTTACCGCGGCGAGCGCAGTATTGAGCTTAAGCTCGCGGATGTCCACTTTGTCGAAGGTGTCGGATGCGGCGTGATAGTTGGGCAGATAGTTGGCTTCGTCCTGTTCGGCGACCAGCGTGGGAACGCCTTCGAGGAAGAAATCCCAATTGTCGGTGCCGATATCCCCCTCGAGGGTGTGGTGGGTGATGTCCCAGGAATCGAGTGGCTTGAGGATTTCGCGAACGCCGGGCTCGATATCCGCGCGCCCGGTCAGGGAATATCCGGTGACTCGCCCGATGCCGGAATCGAAGACCACGACACCGCGAAGCTTGTCCAATTCCGCACGATGAGCCAAGGCATATTGCCAGGAACCGATCATGCCTTGTTCTTCGCCGCTAAAGAGGACGAAACGAATGGTGCGCCGGGGCACTAAGCCGGTCGCTTTGATCGCTCGTGCCGCCTCGATGACCAAAGCTGCGTTGCATCCATTGTCGAGCGCGCCAGTGCCGAGATCCCAGGAATCGAGGTGGGCCCCGAGAATGACGGCTTCGTCGGGCCTCTCGCGGCCACGAATTTCTCCGATCACGTTTTCCTGTTCCACCGGGCCGCCGATTTTGTTTGGCATGTCGAAGCGCACGCGTACTTTGCCGGGGTAGGCGGCGAGCGTTCGCGCCAGCCGCATGGCGTCTTCGCGGGCGACCACAGCTTGCGGAATGCGGTCCAGCGTGCCGTCACCAGTGTTGGTGTGACGATACAGCAGCAGGCGCTCGCGAGCGCCCATCCAAAGAATCGCGGCGGCCCCGGCCTTTACGGCGCGAGCAATTACTCCGGGCGGCTGGGTGTATTCGTTGAAAAGGTCTGCCCAAGTGGAACCTAAGTCTGTGGAAGCAAGCAGGATTGCACCCTTCACGGCTCCGCCGGCACGCGCAAAGTCCTGTTCGCTGCCGTAGCCAATATCGAGGAGGTTCGCTTCGATTCCGCCCGCGGGCGTTGCCGGCGACCAGCCTACGGCGGCGAGGCGCACCGGAAATTTCAACGGCTCCAATAGTTCAAGACGGGTTTGGCCTTCGCTCCAAGTTATAGGCAGGGTGAACTTTTCGGTGTGGACGTCCACGCCCTCAGCGCGGAATGCGGTGACCGCCCATTCGACCGCTTTGGCCATCTCTGGTGATCCGGTGACACGCCCACCTACTTCGTCGGTGAGCCGTCGTAGATTCTCCTGGAGCGGCGATGGCCCGAGCACCAGAGGCAGGATCTTGGCCGCCGCTTCGGCGCATGACGAGTCGGAAACGGAGCAGGCTGCGGTGCCCTGGGCAGATCCCGATTTGGCGAGGGGATCGGTTTGCGGCGGAGGCAATTGCGCGGCGACCGAAGAAGTCACCAAGAAGGCGAGTAACACAAATGTGAGCAAACTAAAGCGCATGATCTTAAACCTCAGAATTCCAACGCCAGCAAAGCGGGCGACGAATTATAGCGTTATAGCGCACCGAAGAATGCCAAAAGTAGCCCCGCCCCTCCCCCCGGGGTTTTGCATAAGTGTTGATTCTGCAAGGGTTAAGGGTGCTTTTTGTTGTAAGTGTTGATTATAAAGCAGTTAGAGATGATGGCAAAGGATTGCGTGATAAGAACCGATAGATGAGAGGAGAAAAAGCAGAAGATGGTTGCCTGAGAAATTGAAGCGCGACGTCCACCGCTTACTAGCAGGCCGGATACGCGGGTACCATAGCCTGTTCCGGCGACCAAGTGACTATCTGGCGGTGAGCTCCCGAAAAACCAATCCAGAGGGGGCGGGAGGAGGGATGATTTGGTATCAGCCCTCGGGAGGCCTTTGATGAACAGGAAGCTCCTGATTGCCGTTGGATGTGTCGCAGGGATCGTCGGAGTCTGCGTGATGATTGCCGCGTCCGGCTGGTTCAAAGAGCGGCGGGAAAATCGACAATTCATTGCCGTCAACAACCTGACGCCGGAACGACTGATTGCTCGCTGCGGGTCGCCTGTCGGTGATGAGACGAAGAACCTGTATCCGATCATCGCCCGCGATTTAACTTACAAGTCAGAGAGCCGGGGAACGGTGGTATTCAAATTTACCAAGACAGCGGAGGAGTCGAGCGATTGGGTGTTCGCCTCGATGCAGGATTCCGAGGGCGCGACAGAGTACGAATCGCCGACCGAGAAGATCTCGGCGCTCTCGTGCCTGGATTCGAGGAAGTAGGCGACACCGGAATTCGTCGGGCCTGCGGCCCAAGCGCCACTCTCCAACAGATTGACATGCCTTTGGCGTTCTTCGTGGCATCTTATTTTCAGCGCTGATCTTTTGCGAAGACGCAGCCTCAATGAGTAGGCGAAGGATCGGATCTTGCCGAGTTGGGGTGCAGCAGCAGTGCTGGACCCCTATGGGCGCGCTGCGCCAGCGCCAATCGCGGAGGTTTCTATGCCAGTTATCCGTGCATGTGCCCACTGCGGACAGAAGAATCGTATTCCGGCGAAATATCTGGCTAGCACAGGGCGCTGCGGATCTTGCAAATCGCCGCTGCCGCCGTTTGCGGAACCGATCGCGGCGGATGAGGCGCTGTTCGACGAAGTCATTCAGAATGCGTCCGTGCCGGTGCTGGTGGATTTTTGGGCGGACTGGTGCGGGCCGTGTCACATGGCTGCTCCTGAGGTTGCCCGAACTGCTGCGGATATGGCGGGCAAGGCAGTGGTGCTGAAGGTCGATACGGAACAATATCCGCAACTTGCCGGACGCTTCAACGTTCGCGGGATTCCCAACTTTGTGGTGTTTTCTGGCGGACGGGTGGTGATGCAGCAGCCCGGGGTGGTGAATCATGAGCAAATGGAGCAGTGGCTGAGATCCGCGGCGCCTGTTTCCGTGTGAAAGATTTGTGAGCGTCTACGGGAACAGCTTCCTACAGCCATACAAAAAATAGAAGAGAAGACCCCACCCTCAAAAACCGAGGTGTGGCACCCCTCTCGAAAAACTCACTTCGCAAACGATGACAGGCGCCTCCCTACCGTAGTGTTGCGGGTTATTGGCGAGGGTAGGTGAATTCGCCGGAGGGGTCGCGCTCCTTTAGGGCTTTGGGTTGACCGTTCTCGAGGACGAATTCGTAGATCACGTCAGCGAAGCGCGGGGTGCGGAACTGGAGACCTTTGACTGGTGTGAGTTTTTGCGGAGGGCCGCCGGGAAATTCGAGAGCAAGGCCGGCACCGGGTTGGTAGGTGACTTGGAATTTCACTTTTGCCGGGGTGAGGTAGGTGCCGGCGAGAGTTTGCAGGAGCTTGGCATCGAGAGTTTCGGGCTTGCGTGTGAAAACGACTTCGGCCTCGTCGAGGGAGATAACCGCGGTGTCGATGTCGCCCTGGGGGTTGGTGCGGAAGTTGACGGAAAATTTGCCGTACTGCTCGTCGTCAGGAGTGTCGAAGCGGTCGTAGTGGAAATGACTTAAGGGGTAGTGAAAGTCGTGGAAATCGAATTGAAGGGCATCACTTTTCTGGCCGATTTTCACGATGCCGTAGGCCGGGTTTTCGTACTCGGCTGCATAATCGGCGAGGACGTGCGATGGCTTGGTGTTGGGCACGCGGTCGGCGCCGGCTTTGGCGCGAGCTTCGGTGCCGGCTTTTTTGCTGGCGAGACGCTGCTGGAGGCGGCGCTGGCTCCAAGGGGTCTGGTCCATACCTAATAGACGCTCGTAGACGTTGTAGCTGACGATGTTGTAGAGCGGAGCGCTGTGATCGCTGATGACCAGGACGATGACGCCAATTTTGTCGTTGGGCATGAAGGAGACTTGGGAGTGAAATCCGGGCAGGTCACCGCCGTGAAAAGTGAGTAGGTGGCCACGGTAGGAGACGGTTTGTCGGCCCATACCGTAGGCTGGATTCAGGAGTTCCCAGTAGCCGAGGGCCTCGCCGAGCGTGTTGGGCAACCCAATAGCGGGCTGGAGAGTTTCCTTTAAGACTTTGGCGGCCAGGACTTGCTGGCCGTTGTATTTTCCGTCATTCATCAAGGCGATGAGCCAGTGCGAGAGTTCGTCGACGTTGGAGATGATGGCGCCGGCTGGAGCGACGCCTTCGGTGTCTTCGTAATAGGGAATTTTGTAGAGCTCGAAGGAATCACGCTTTTCGCGGAAGGGAACTCCGTGGTCGGCGTGCTTGTTCATTTCGTCGACCGAGTAGGTGGTGGTTTTCATATCGAGGGGCGTCAGGATTTTTTCGCGGACGAATTGTTCCCAGCGCTGGCCGGATTTTAGTTCGATGATTTCGCCGACCGCGGAGAACATGAGGTTGTTGTAAAGGAAGGTCTCGCGCATAGGTTCCTGCGGCTCGAGATACTTCAATTTTTCGAACAATTCCTTTCGCGTGAATGGCGATTTGAACCAGATAGAATCGTGGCGGGTTACGCCGGTGCGGTGCGAGAGCATGTCGCGCAGGGTTACGTTGTTGTTGAGCTGATCGTTATAGAACTGGATGGTCGAGACGGACTCGCGCACGGGTTTGTCCCAGGTAAGCTTGCCTTCTTCGACGAGCATGCCGGCGGCGACGGCGGTGAAGAGCTTGGAGTTGGAGGCGATTTGCTGGAGGGTGGTGGGCGTGAAAGGCAGCTTTTTTTCGTAGTCGCGGTAGCCGTAGCCCTTGGCAAAGACCAGCTTGTCGTTGATGACGATGCCAACGCCGATGCCGGGAGTGTTCCAGTCTTTGAGTGTTTGCGCCATGTAGGCGTCGAAGCCGTCGAGCTTTTTGATGATGTCGGTGTCTTGGGCACCGGCGGCGAGAGGGAAGATCATGAACGCGAACGCCACCGCTAGTGGGCAAATCCAATTGGCAGAAATTGAGTGCAATCTTCTGACGAGCGGCATGGGAGACCTCTCTCCTTGGAGCAGTATAGGAATCAGCGCCCCGCATTGTACTGCCTTGTTGTCAATTGGCAAGAAAGGTTGTTGGCGATGAGCTTGTCTCAGAATAGGTGGTCACAAATTACAGAAGAGCGGAGGTGACCTAAGAAATGACGTCGTCTAACATTGCGCGGGCACTGCAATACCTCGAGGCCGTCGGTGCGGGCGAATCTATTGACAAGATATTTGAGTTCTATGCGGATGATGTGGTGATTCAGGAATTTCCGAACCGGATTGCTCCACAGGGGCACAAGCGGAGGCCGGCGGACATACGGTCGGCGTATGAACAAGGCCGGAAGATTATGCAGTCACAGACGTACGCGGTGCAGCGAGCAGTGGAATCGGGTGACGAGGTGGCCGTCGAGCTGGAGTGGACGGGAGTGCTAGCCGTGCCGGTGATGGGATTACCGGCGGGCGGCGAGATGAAAGCATTCGTCGCGATGTTTCTAACGTTTCGCGAGGGGAAGATTGTTTCGCAGAGGAATTACGATTGCTATCCGCCGTTTGACTCGGAGGAGCAGGCGCCGAAGAGATAGTTGCGAGCAAGGGTTGCCGGCCGAGGAGTGGCGGGACGGTTACGTCGATGTGGAAGAACACAGAGCCCCCCGCGAGAGCCCCACTCCATATTACGGAGTCGACTGGGTGGTGTGGGCTTTGGTGTCGAGTGGGGTGAAGTCGAAGCGGACGACCCACTCAGACGGGACCGCGTGGCCGTCGACCTTGGCGGGAGCAAAATCCCAATGATGGGCGGCTTGCAGGGCCTGGTCAGCGAAATATTTGCTAGGACCGGGAGAGAAGAGTTCGGCGGAGGCGACGTTGCCGGCGTTATCAACGTGGAGTTTGACGGCGACGTGAACGGTGCCACGAATAGTGGCGCGCGCTTTGGGAGAGACGTCAGGCAGAATCTGATCGAGAACTTCGCCTTGTGTGACGGGACCCGCAGTGGAGTTTGCGGCGGCTTCGATGCGAGGCGGATTGGCGATGCTGGTGAGCGCGGCCGGAGCGGGCGCAGGAGTGGTAAGCGAGTTCTTGTCGCTATGCAATGGTAGTGGCGCTGGCGCTTGCGATGCGTGCTGCGAAGTTGCTGTGGAGACAGTCGGAGGAGCGGGCTTCTGAGCCGACTTGGAAGCGCTTTTGGAATGCGCGACGGCTGGGAGGGGTTTTATCGAGGGCGCTGACTGCGGCTCGAGGCTGGCAGTTTGCTGAGCGGGCGCGCGGTGACGAAGCAAGCGCGGACCGACGAAGATAACTGTAAGGGCGAGGGCCGCGACGATGCTGAGAGGAAGATATTTGAATTTGGGGAGCGGCGGCAGCAAGGGAGGGCGCTTAAGCTGTGGTTGAACGAGGTCGTAGCGGGGCCGCTTGGCAGTGCCCCTGACCGCGACGGTTTGGCTGTAAACGGGTTGATTGGCAGTGGCGGGCGGAGCGGGACGCGCGGGTTGACCCTTTGCGGGAGCCGAAGCGGCGATTTGTGGAGCAGCGCTCGCGAGAATAGCGGGCACCGCGGAGGCCGCCAGGTAAGGCGGAGCCGGCGCCGATGCGGACCTTGCAGCGGATGCCGAGGGGCCGACGGAACCCGGATTCAGACGGCCAACGATTTCGACCACGGTCCAGCGGCGCTGCGGATCGCGGTGCAAGCAGTGGCGCGCGATGTCGAGAAAAATGGCGGGCAAAGTATCCGAGACGATCGGATCTTGGTTGCCGGGAGCGGGCGAGGGAATTTGCTGTGTGAGAGCTTCAACCAGCGTGATGCCCAGAGACCAAACATCGCCAGCGGGAGAAATGATGCCCTTGGCGATTTCGGGCGGGTCGTAAGGGCTGGCATGGCGAAGGCCGGCGGGAAAGAGGGTCTGTTGCGGTTCAGCGGCAGGGAGGTGGGACTGTTCGGCGTGCTCGTCAATAGAGAAAACTCCGTCGCTCGAAAGTTTAAGTTGATCTTCAATGGCAAGAATGTTGGACGGGCGCACGTGCCCATGAACGAGCCCTTCGGCATGGAGGAACGCCAGAGCTTGTAGGGTGGGAGCCAGAACGTCACGGGCCTCGGCGGGCGTGAGCGGACGCTGAGGAAGAAACTGCGAGAGATTTTCCTCAGCGTATTCCATAACGACATAGAGCAATTCGAAGTCGCTGAGCCGGCAACGGCCGGATTCGAAGGTGCGGAGCAAGTGGGAATTGGAAAGCTTGGAGGCGTGCTTCCAGCGAAATAGTTGGAGCTCGGCGTCGGGTTCATCGACTTGGATGAACTTGATGGCGGCCTTTTGCGGCGGAGTGCCGCGCTCGGTCAGAAAGACCGCGCTGTGTTCAGAGCCGCCCAGATATTGGCGAAGTAGGAAACGAGCATCGACAACTTGGCCTTCCCACTGTTTCCAGGATTCGGACATAACAACCCCCTCGTCCGTTCAGATTGAGCCCCATTGTACTCTCACACTGGCGGAGTTGGCTCTGTCCTGGGGTACAGGTTTGCGGTTGGTCAAGAGTCGTAAGGCGGACTCAGGAACGAAGCCTTAGTGAGCCGCTGACGAAGGGGCTGCCGCGTTCATAAAAGCGAAGTAGTCGGTGAGCCGCGCGGGTGATGCCAATGCGGGGGCTCTTGCCGACGCGGATCAGGCTTGCGCCTCTGGGGGCTAAGGTCCGGGCATTCGTGGCGGCGAGCCAAAGTGGGCCGGGGGCGCACAGGTCGGTTCCGTCGAGGGATCGGTCGATCTGGAGCGCGGAGGCCAGGCGGCCCGGACCGCGGGCGAGGTCCAGCAGACGAGTAGTCTTGCGATGATGCTCCATCTTTTCGCTGCCTTCCAAGGGTTCGAGCGCCCGGATGAGGACGCCGCCGCCAATTCCGGGGATTTCTGCGCTCACGTTGAGCATGAAGTGGTTGCCGTAGCTGAAATAGACATAGGCATGGCCGCGGCGAAGAAACATGGAGCGATTGCGAGGGGTCGGACCACGGAAGTGGTGAGCGGCGGGATCACGTTGAGGGTACGCTTCGGTTTCAACGATGCGCCCGCTGAGGCGGATGCCCCGGAGTTCGCGGACGATGATTTTGCCGATTAGGAAGCGGGCCAAGGCAACGGTGTCCGCAGGGAGTTCGGAGCGCCGGAGGCGGCGGATGGAAATTGGCATCTCGGTAGGCGATTGAGCTGGCAAGTGCGGCAGTCCTCCAGGGTGTCACGGAAGTCTAATCTTATGTCCTACGCCCGACCAGGCGGGTGCTCAAACCTCGCTCGGAAACCCGAAAATAAAAACCATGGAAACCGACAAACGGCAGTTTGTACGGAAGCGAACGGATCAATTGGTGTATGCGGAATTTGGACCGGAGAATGGCAGCGTCCTATTGAATCTGAGCGAGGCGGGATGCAGTTTCCAATCAATCGCTCCGGTACGCGAGGAGCAACTGCGCTTTTGGGTGTCGGTGGGAGACGGACGCAAGTTGGAGGGCGAAGGGCGGATGGTATGGTCCGACATTGCGAAAAAAACAGGAGGACTGTGCTTTCTGAATCCTTCGCCAGAGTTGCGCGAACAAGTGCGGGCATGGCTGGAGCAGACGCTGGTCACGACAGACGGAAAACTCGATCGCGTGGCGATGGAATCGGATGCGAAGCGGAGGCGTAAAAAACTGCGGGAGGAGGCAAGAACGGAAGCAGAGAGGGCATCACGAGAGAAAGCGCAAAAAGAGAAAATGGTCGGAGACGGCGGCTCGCAAATGAAGCCTCCAAATAATCCAGTTTCAAATCAGGGCCCTCAACTGATTGGGTGGGATGATTTGGCCGCTCGAGTCGACCCTGGCAAGCCTACAGCAACATTGCGCGGGGTCGGCGCGATTGCCCTAACTGCGGCTCTCTTCGCAGGGTTGGTCACCTATCGACGGGAGCTTGGACATTTGGTGGTGTGGGTTGGGTCGACGATCGCAGGAGAGAAGGGTGCCGCTGTGGAGAAGCGCGACACGGTGGTTCCTGCGCAACCGGGCCCCGCTCGAGAAAGCGCAATCCCCGAAGTAAAACCAGTGGCGATGCCGGAAGCCTCCCGCGAAAGCGTCGCGGACAGTGCAGACACGGCTAAACAGCAATCGTCCGGCGTATCAACCGGCCCGGCGAAACGCGGTGCAGCCCAACCTGGCGGGGGCGAGGAGGATGTGCCCTCCCTGTGGACGTCCGTAGAGGGTGGGGATACCAGGGCGGAGGTGGTCCTGGCCAGTCGCTACATGCGAGGCGATGGCGTGCCCCAGAGTTGTGCGCAAGCGCGCGTGCTGCTGGAGGCCGCCGTGAAACGAGGAAGCTCGGAAGCAAGACAAAAACTGGAAGAACTTGGTAAGGCGGGCTGCCCGTAACGCTCAAGAAACCTTTCTTCCGCTAGGGATTAGCAGGTTCCTTGACTTGGCAGCCGAGCGACTCAATAATGAAGAAAGCATGAGCGTGCGCGCCGGAGGCGCAGAAGACATGTTCCTTGACGTCAAGGACCTTGCCGTCCGCAAACTGCCAATTCGGAAGAGTTACGCGCCGGGCAGTATCGACTACCAGACGGCCGAGATTAAGCAAACGGAGCCGCTGGAAGTGAATGCGACCGCGGAGCTTCTGGACGGTCAGATACGCATTGCCGGTGATATTGAGACCAAGGTGGAATTGGTATGCGCGCGATGCCTCGAGCCGGTGGTCGAAGAAGTGAGCCGTACGTTCGATCTCTTCTATAGTCCTTTGCCCAAGGGCGTGAAGCCGGAAGAAGCCCGGCTGAAGGAAGACGATGCGGAGATTGGTTTCTTTGAAGGAGAGGGACTCTTTTTGGCGGACGTGCTGCGCGAACAGGTGCTGCTGGCGTTGCCGATGAAGGCGATTTGCCGAGGCGACTGCCGGGGGTTGTGCCCGAATTGTGGTGCGAACCTCAATCATGAAGAGTGCCGCTGTGAGACGCACGCGACGGATCCCCGTTTGGCTCCACTCGCGCGCCTCAAGCAGGACTGGTTGAAGAAACAATAGGTTTCCCGGGCGAAAGCCTTATACAATCCGCCCAAAAAACTGGGCAGGCCCAAGTGGGCCGGAACGAGGAGTATTTGTATGCCTAACCCGAAACGAAGACACTCGAAGAGACGAACGAGCACGCGGCGGGCGCATGATTTTTTGACCAAGCCGACGACCGGAGAGTGTCCACATTGCCACGAAATGAAGCAGCCGCACCAGGTATGCCCGCACTGCGGCTACTACAAGGGGCGCTTGGTGCAAGAGAAATCCGCCTGAAGCGGTAAGTCTGCCTAAGGTAGGACAGTCAGCCTGACGGATAAAATTGCGGCGATCCAACGAGTTTTTTCCGGTACTGCCAGGTCTAGCTTCCATGATAACCATCGCAGTGGACGCCATGGGCGGAGACAATGCGCCCCGCCCTGAGGTTGAAGGCAGTGTGCTGGCCGCGCGCGAATATGGCGTGCGGATTTTGTTGGTTGGGCAGCCCAACGTGGTACGCGCGGAGCTAGCCAAGCACGCGTCTCCGAACCTGCCGATCGAGATTGTACCGGCAAGCGAGGTGATCACCATGACCGATCACCCGGCGCAGGCCTTCCGAAGGAAGAAGGATAGTTCGGTGCACGTATCCGCGCGGCTGGTGCGTGAAACCAAAGCCGACGGGCTGGTGAGCGCCGGGAACACGGGCGCGGTGATGACCGTGGCGCGATTTTTGTTGGGCGCGCTGGAGTCGGTGGATCGCGTGGCCCTGGCGGCTCCGTTTCCGAATGCCAAGGGTGGCGTTTCGGTTTTGCTGGATGTCGGCGCGAACGTGGATTCCAAGCCCGAGCATCTGGTGCAGTTCGCGGTGATGGGGGAGATTTATTACCGCGCGACGTTTGGGCATCGCCGGCCGCGGGTGGGCTTACTGTCTATCGGCGAGGAAGAGATCAAAGGAAACGAGCTGACACGGGAAGTGTACACGCGATTGAAACAGAGCCCGGTCCATTTCGTGGGCAACGTGGAAGGTGGCGACCTGTTTTCGGGCGAAGTGGATGTGATCGTCTGCGACGGATTCGTGGGGAACATCGCGCTGAAGATTTGCGAAGGGCTGGCCTTTCAGATTTTTGGGTTGTTGCGGAAATCGATCAATAGTTCGCTGGCTTCGCAGGTGGGATTTCTGTTTTCCAGAGGAGCGTTGAAGGGATTGAAGAAAAAGATTGACTACGCGGAGTCGGGCGGCGCGCCCCTTCTGGGCGTGCGCGGCGTGTGCGTGATAGCGCATGGGCGCTCGAACGCAAACGCCATAAAGAACGCGATCCGCGTCGCTTCCGGATTGGCCAGAGCACATATCAACGAAAAAATCGAAGAGGAGCTCTCTGTCGCCGGCGTGACCGCCTAGCGGCTGGGTCGAGGTAGAAATGGGAAAAATTGCATTTGTGTTTCCGGGGCAAGCGTCGCAATACCCTGGCATGGGCAAGGAACTGGCGGAGAAATATCCGGCGGCGCGCGCCGTTTTTGACGAAGCCGACCAGGCGCTGGGATTTTCGATTTCGAAGATGTGTTTTGCGGGCAGCGAAGAAGAGCTGAAGCAGACGGCAAACACGCAGCCGGCTATTTTGACGTGTTCGGTGGCGGTGCATCGCATGCTGGCGGAGAAAGGCATCACGCCGGACTTTGTGGCCGGTCATAGCTTGGGAGAATATTCGGGGCTGGTTGCGGCAGGGGCGCTGAAATTTTCGGACGCGGTGCAGTTGGTACGCAAACGCGGACAGTATATGCAGGACGCGGTGCCTGCGGGGCAAGGCGCCATGGCGGCAATTATGGGATTGTCGCCCGCGGTAGTGACCGATGTTTGCAAGCGCGCCGCCGATGGCGAGGTGTGCTCGCCGGCGAATCTGAATTCACCCGACCAGACGGTTATCTCCGGGTCGGCCAGCGCGGTGAAGCGCGGTGTGGAGATTGCTTCGCAGTCGGGAGCGAAACGCGCGGTGATCCTGGCGGTTTCTGCTCCGTTCCATTGCGCGCTGATGATGCCGGCGCAGGAGCGGCTGGAAAAAGACTTGAAAGGTACACAATTCTCCAGATTGCAGATGCCGCTGGTCACCAATGTGGATGCGGACACCATCAATACTGGGGATGAGGCTCGGGAGGCGCTGATTCGCCAAGTGACTATGGCGGTGCGCTGGGAAGAGTCGATGCGCTTGCTGATTGACGAAGGTGTGACGACGTTTGTGGAGGTTGGGCCTGGACGCGTGCTGGTAGGATTGCTGCGGCAGATCGAGCGCAGCGTTGGGGCGCTGAATGTTGAAGACGAAAAGAGCTTGGCGACTACGATTGACAAGATTGCGCAGGCTCGGGCTGACGCGGCTTGATTAAGACTTCAAAAGACTTAACACACAGTTAGCAGAGTTAAGAGCACAGAGAGCACAGGGAAGAAAACCTCAGCCTACATGTTCAGCTTAAAAGATAAGGTTGCGGTGGTTACCGGGGCTTCGCAAGGGATTGGGCGGGATACCGCGCTTGCGCTGGCTGAGTCTGGCGCTACGGTGGCGGTCGCCGCGCGCAGCGAGGACAAACTGTCGGCGCTGGTTGCCGATATCGCAGCGGCGGGAGGAACGGCCTTTGCTGTGAAGATGGACGTTGCGGACGCCGAGCAAGTAAAGGCCGGTTTCAAGCAGGTGCTCGAGAAATTTGGGCGGATCGATATTTTGGTGAACAACGCGGCGATCACCCGCGACGGGTTGGCGATGCGTATGAAGGCGGATGATTGGGAGGCGGTTCTGCGCACGAATTTGACCGGCGCGCATCTGTGCATCCAGCAGGTGCTGCCGACCATGATGAAGACGCGCGCGGGACGTATCATTAATATCAGCTCGGTGGTGGCGCAGTCTGGGAACGCCGGGCAGGCCAATTACGTTGCGGCGAAGGCTGGCATTATTGGCTTGACTAAGGCCATCGCGATCGAGATCGCTTCGCGCAACATCACCGTAAACGCGGTCGCACCGGGTTTTGTCGCGACGCCTATGACGGATGTGCTGCCGGACAAAGTGAAAGAAGAATTGAAGACGCGCATCCCGCTGGGACGGATGGGCTCGGCTCGTGATGTCGCGGCCGCGATCGTCTTCCTGGCCAGCGACGAAGCTTCCTACATCACGGGCCACGTTCTCAACGTAAACGGCGGCATGCATCTGGCCTAGTCTTGATGTTTTATTCGAGCAGGAAGAAATGGTAGCGACGCGCCGATTTAGGAAATTAGAAGAAATACCAGAGTGGGAGGCCGTTCGTCAGACGCTGATGGAAAAGCTCTCTTTAGACGAACTGCAAATCCGTCAGATCGAAGCACAGATTGAATCAAAACCGTTTGATTCGCTCGACTTTGTGGAGCTTGTGATGAGTCTTGAGCAGGCGTTCGGAATTAGCATTCCGCTCTAGGGCGAGCAAAGTTGACCTAGGTGGACGGGGCAAATAGAATGGGCAGGTTATACTTACAGGGCGAAAAGGCGTGTGGGGCGGCGTTGCGGCCGGGCAAGCACGAGTTCAAGACCAACAAGTTACATTTGCAAGGGCACGAGCGATAGCAGATCGTCGGAGGAAATGAATGGCCAGCGTGGAAGAGCGCGTAAAGCAGATTATCGTCGAGCAGCTCGGCGTGGACGAAGCGGAAGTTACGCCAACGGCATCGTTCGTGGATGACTTGGGGGCGGACTCGCTGGACCAGGTGGAATTGGTGATGGCGTTCGAGGAGGCGTTTGGCATTGAAGTGCCGGACGAGGACGCCGAGAAGATGACGACCGTCAAGGACGCGGTCGACTATATCGACAAACACTCCAAAGGGAAGTAACGCCGCTGGGTAATACCACTTCATTCGGGAGTAGGAACAGTTGACGCGCCGCGTTGTGGTCACGGGTGTTGGACTGGTCTGCGCGCTGGGCATCGGCACGGAAGAAAGCTGGAAAAATCTTCTGGCCGGGGTCAGCGGCGTGGCCACGATCACCAGTTTTGACGTCACTGGATTCGATTGCCGAATTGGCGGCGAAATCAAAGGCTTCGACCCCTTCCAGTGGATCGAGAAAAAAGAACTAAAAAAGATGGGGCGGTTTATCCAGGTGGCGCTGGCTGGCGCTGATTTTGCAGTGCGCATGTCCAACTGGAAGCCGGAAGATTCCGATCTCGACGAGGTGGGCGTGTATGTTTCGTCGGGAATCGGCGGGTTCGACATCATCGAGCGCGAGCATGGCAAGCTGCTGAACGGCGGTCCAGGCCGGATTTCCCCATTTTTTATTCCGTCGGCGATCGTGAATCTGGCTTCCGGGCATATTTCGATTCGCTACGGGGCGCGCGGGCCGAACTCCGCGACGGCTACGGCGTGCTCCGCTTCGGCGCACGCCATTGGTGATTCGTTCAAGATAATCGAGCGCGGCGCAGCGGAAATGATGATTTGCGGCGGCACGGAAGCGACTATTACGCCGATGGGCATCGGCGGATTCGCCTCGATGAAGGCGCTTTCGACGCGCAACGATGATCCCGCGCACGCCAGCCGGCCTTTTGACGCGCAGCGGGATGGATTCGTAGTGGGCGAGGGCGCGGGGATTCTGATCCTGGAATCTCTGGAGCATGCGCAAAAACGCGGCGCGGAAATCCTCGCGGAAATTGTGGGCTACGGGATGTCCGGCGACGCGTATCACATCACGCAGCCGGCGGAAAACGGCGACGGCGCGTTCCGCGTGATGAGGGCGGCGCTAAAGGATGCGAAGTTGTCGCCGGAAGATGTCGGCTATGTGAATGCGCACGGCACTTCTACCCCGCTAGGCGATTGCCTCGAAACGATAGCTCTGAAGAGAGTTTTCGGCGAGCGCGCCAAGCAGGTTCCGGTAAGCTCCACGAAATCGATGACCGGGCACTTGCTGGGCGGCGCAGGCGGGCTGGAGGCGGGTATCTGCGTGCTGGCGCTACGCGACCAGATTTTGCCGCCGACCATCAACCAGGAAACGCCGGACCCCGCTTGCGATCTGGATTACATTCCCAACAAAGCGCGCAAGGCTTCCGTGGAATACGCCCTGTCGAATTCTTTTGGATTTGGCGGCACCAACGCGGCGTTGATTTTCAAGCGCTGGTCCGGCAAATAACCAGTTTTCACCCAGCATTTCGGGCCGCTCTGCAAACGCAACAAATAGGAAAAATCCCGTGAACATTATCGTGTGCATCAAGCAGGTCCCCGCGAAAGACGCGCCGCTTTCGATTGCGGGAAACTGGATTCGCGAATCGGATATAGGATTTGAAATGAATGAGCCGGACAGCTACGCGCTGGAGGAGGCCTTGCGGCTGAAGGAGAAGCACGGCGGCGAAGTGATTGCGCTGTCGATGGGACCCGAACGCGTGAAACAAACTATTAAGGAAGCGCTGGCCAAAGGCGCGGACCGCGGAATCCACATTGCGGATGATAAGTTTGCGCAACTCGATCCCCTGGGGTCGGCGAAATCGCTGGCCGCCGCGATCAATCAGCAGAAACACGATTTGGTGCTGACGGGATTGCAGAGTGACGACCACGGATTCGGGCAGACCGGTGTGCTGCTGGCGGGGATATTGGATGTTCCGCACGCGACGATCATCATGGCCATCGAAGTGGATGGCCAGACGATGAAATTGAAACGCGAACTGGAGGCTGGCTGGTTTCAGCACATAGAGTGTCCGCTGCCTGCGGTGCTGAGCATTCAGTCCGGCATCAACAAGGTGCGCTACGCGACGCTGAAGGGGATCATGGCCGCGAAGAAGAAGGAGATTGTGACCATTGCGCCCGAGTCGCTCGGCGTTTCGGCGGAGCCCACCCAGCGCGTTGAAAGAATCTACGTGCCAACAAAAACGAAAAAGACGGAGTTTCTCAGCGGTACGCCCAAGGAAGTGGCGGGCAAATTGGTGGAGAAGCTGAAGTTCGAGGCGCGGGTGATTTGACATGAAAATTTTGGTGATCGCGGAACAGCGGCAGGGCAAGTGGAACAACACCAGCTTCGAGACTTTAGCGGCAGCGCAACAGATTGCCAAGGATACGTCAAGCATGGTGAGCGCGCTGGTGATCGGCAAGGGAATCGCGGGGCTGGCCGGCGAACTGGCGGCAAAAAATGTTGCCGAGGTGCTGCTGGTCGAACACGACTTGCTGGAGGCGTACACGCCGGACGGGTATTGCGTCGCGCTGTCACAGGCCGTTGGCTCGGCGAAGCCGGATTTGGTGCTGTTTCCCCATACCTATCAGGTGCGTGACTTCGCTCCGAAACTCGCCGCCATGTCAGGTAAGGGCATGATCGGCGACTGCATCGGCTATCGGAATGAGGGCGGCAAATTGGTCTTTGTGCGGCAGATGTTCCAGGGCAAGACGGCGGCCGACGTAACATTTCAGGGTGGTGCGCCGTGGTTTGCTTCGTTTCAAGCGGGAGCATTCCGCGCGGACCTGGTTGTCGCGCATCCTTCCGGTAAAGCTCCGGTGAATGTAGTAAGCGTTGCGTTGAAGCCCGAGCAAATTCGTACCAAGCCGCTCGATTTGTTCAAGGAAGCGAAGTCCGCGGTCGATTTGACGCAGGCGCCGCTGATCGTGGCGATTGGGCGAGGGATTAAAGCGCCGGAAAATATTCCGCAGGCGGAGGCGCTGGCCAAGGCATTGGGCGGCGAAATTGCCGCGTCACGTCCGATTTGCGATGAAGGGTGGCTGCCAATGGAGCGCCAAATCGGCAGTTCCGGGCAAACCGTGGCGCCAAAGCTGTACTTGGCGCTGGGCATCAGCGGCGCCATTCAGCACGTGGTGGGGATGAAAGGCGCGCGCACCATCGTCGCGATTAATAAGGATCAGAATGCCCCGATTTTTGAAATTGCGGATTACGGCGTGGTTGGCGATATCTTCGAGATCATGCCCGCGCTGACGGAAGCCCTGCAAAAAGCGAAATAGACGTTTGCAATTGTCCTTCCGGCAGGCTCTGATTTCCAATCAGTTCGTTGCGCCACATGCAAGAATGTCGGGAAGACTCGCCTGTCCAATCCAGTATTGCCAGCCGGCGTGATTTAGTCCAATCTCTTCACGCGCGAAAGCCCTTTTGTCGTCCCCTCTGGGCCGCGAGCGGAGCTGCTATGCCTTTTGTGGAAAATTTGGGAGCGAGAATCCACTGGGACGAAGAAGGAAGCGGCGCACCCGTGCTATTGATTATGGGGTTGGGGTGGCCGTCGCACGCGTGGCATCGGACGCGTCCGGTGCTACGCGAAAAGTACCGAACGATTGCGTTGGACAATCGCGGCGTGGGCCAGAGCGAAGCGCCTGCGGGACCCTACTCGATTGCGCAGATGGCCGCCGATGCGGCGGCGGTGCTGAATGCGGCGCGCGTCAACGCCGCTCACGTCTTTGGCGTGTCGATGGGCGGGATGATCGCGCAGGAGTTCGCACTGCAATACCCGAACAAGGTGCGCTCGCTGATCCTGGGCTGCACCGCGGCTGGTGGTCCGCAAGCCGTTCGCGCGGAACAGGAAGTACTGCAGGTGTTGATGACACGCGGGCAGGATCCCGACCAGTTTGCGAAAGCCATCAGCCCCTTCATTTACGATCGGGGCACAGCGACGGAACGGATCGAGGAGGATACCGCCATCCGCCGGAAATGGTATCCCTCGGCGGACGCCTATTTTGCGCAATTGCAAGCCATCATGGCGTGGGACGCGTACAGCCGCCTGGCCCAAGTTGCCTCCCCAACTTTGGTGGTTCATGGAGAAAACGACCGGCTGGTGCCCCCGGAAAATGCGAGGCTGATCGCCGCGCAAATTCCGGGCGCAAAGCTGGCGACGATCCCCAACGCAAGCCATATTTTCACCACCGATCAACCTGACGCGGCTCACCGGATCATTCTGGATTTTCTCGGCTCGCAAGCCACCCGCAAGCGGGAAAGGCCTGCTCCGGTGTGAAGCCGCCAAATTGTCACTGTAATTTCCATCGTTCCCAGATTATTGTTGCGGACGCACCAGTCGCGAATAGGCGGTAGTCGGATGGATCCACTTGTGAGCAAATGGCGGGCAGACACGCCTGGTTGCGCCAACCAAATTCATTTCAACAACGCCGGATCGGGATTGATGCCTCGCGCGGTGCTGGACGCCATCGTCGGACACCTCAATCGAGAGGCAAATTTTGGGGGCTATGAGAGCGCCGACGATGCGGAGGCGGCGGTCGCCGAGGCGTACGCCCAATTAGCGAAAGTGTTAGGCACCCAGGCGCGCAACATGGCGCTGGTGGAGAATTCGACGGTAGCGTTTTTTCAGGCTTTAAGCTCGTTTGATTTCAAACCCGGCGACGTGATCGTGACCACGCGCAACGACTACGTTTCCAATCAACTTGCGTATCTTTCGCTGGCCCAGCGTCATGGAATCGAAGTGCGGCGCGCTGTGGACTTGGCAAGCGGAGGCACGGATCCGCAATCGGTCCGGGAATTATTGCGTGATTCGCGGGTGCGCTTGCTGGCGGTTACGTGGGTGCCCACTAATTCGGGCTTGATGCAACCGGTTGAGGCATTGGGGGAAATTGCGCAAGACGCGGGCGTGCCCTATTTGGTGGACGGCTGCCAGGCAGTGGGACAAATCCAGGTGGATGTCGTGAAACTGCGCTGCGACTTTTTTTCGGGGACGGCCCGAAAATTCTTGCGCGGCCCCCGGGGCACCGGATTCTTGTACGTGTCGGACCGGGCGCTGAAGCGCGGCGATTTCCCCCTGTACATTGATATGCGCGGGGCGGATTGGGTGTCCGCCGATAACTTCGCGCCTGCACCCGACGCACGGAGGTTCGAGAATTGGGAGTTTGCATACAGCCTGGTGCTCGGACTGGGAGAAGCGGCCCGCTATGCGCTGGAGGTTGGAATAGAGCGCGGCGGGCGTCGCGCGAGAGAGCTGGCGGCGACTCTGCGTAGTAAGCTCGCCGAGCTCCCCGGAATTCGTGTCCTGGATCGCGGAAGCGAACTGGCGGCCATCGTGACGATCGAAGTTGCCGGGTGGGACGCGACCGAACTTTCCAAACTGCTGCGCACCCGGGGAATCAATAGTTCCGCCTCGCTGCGCGCCTACGCGGTCATCGATATGGACGAGAAGGGTGCAGCGTCGGCCTTGCGCCTCTCCCCCCATTACTACAACACCGAAGAGGAGATCGAGCGGGGGGTGGAGACCCTGCGAACGGTAACCGCAAGGGGGCGCGCAGCTTCCTGAGTGTAGTGAGATCGTCAACCCCTCCGAGCGGGAATACGTTGACCGCCCTACCCGCCCCTACTTACCATAACTGGATGAGACTGAGGAGCCTGGCCGCGGCCTGTGCGATTTTGCTGGCTGGAATCGCCGGCATAACGGGCTGCGAGGACGCAGCCAAGAAATCGGTAGTACACGCAGCGGTTCCGGGTTCATCGATTACAGTCGCGGCACAAAGCGCACCCGCGACAAAACCCGCGACCGCGGCTACCCAGAATCCCCCGAGTCCTCCTCAGTTAGCGCCCCTGCCTGTGTTCACATCCAAACGGCGGACCTTGTTACTGCTCCCTGCGGCCCAGCGCGGAAAAAAGGACGAGCTTGTCGCGCGGGTGGAACAGAAATTTGCCTCGGGAGAGCAGAACTACAAGGCCGGGCACCTGGAAGCGGCGCGCAAGGATTTCGATGAAGCGGTCGACCAAATGTTGGAAAGCGGCTACGACCTGAATGCCGATCCCAAGCTGAGTGAGCTGTTTCATCGCGTCGTAGACACCGTATTTGCGGATGAGCTGCAGGCCTTCCGCGCCGGCGATGGCTTCCAGGAAGCTCCCGCGGTGCCCGCGCCCATCGACGAAGTTGCCGAAATGACGTTTCCCGTGGATCCGCGGCTGAAAGAGCGGGCGGAGGAAGCGGCCAAGAATCTTTCCCACGATTTGCCGTTGACGGTAAACGACGAGGTGTTGTCCTTTCTCAATTTCTTTCAGACTCCGCGGGGACGGGCGATTGTGGAGACCGGGCTGCGGCGCGCTGGGCGTTACCGCGACATGATTTCGCGGGTGCTTCGCGAAGAGGGTTTGCCGCAGGACCTGATTTACCTGGCGCAGGCGGAGAGCGCGTTTCAGCCGCTGGCGTTGTCCCGAGCCGGGGCGCGGGGAATTTGGCAATTCGTGGCCTGGCGAGGAAATGAATACGGGTTGCGGCACACCTGGTGGGTGGACGAGCGGCAAGACCCCGAGAAAGCCACCCGCGCGGCGGCCCGGCATCTGCGCGATCTGTATGGAATGTACGGCGATTGGTATCTGGCCATGGCGGCGTACAACTGCGGGCCAGGCAACGTGCAAAAGGGGATCGAGCGGACCGGGTATGCGGATTTCTGGGAGCTATACAAGCGCAACGTACTGCCACGCGAGACGAAGAATTACGTGCCGATTATCGTGGCCCTGACGCTCATCGCCAAGGACGCCGCCCATTACGGAATTCAGGCCGAACCAGAGCCTCCGGTGCCGACCGACGTGGTCAAGCCGGGCCGCGCGATTGATCTACGGCTGGTGGCGGAAACCATCGACGTCGACGTGGAAACGCTGCGCAGCCTAAATCCTTCCCTACTGCGCCTCGCTACGCCCGATGATCCGTCCTTCGAGCTGCATTTGCCGGCGGGCTCGGCGGAACGATTTTCGGCGGAGATCGCGGATATTCCCGCGGACAAATGGGTCAGCTGGAGACGCCATCGCGTGGAGGCGGGCGAGACGCTGACCTCCATCGGCAAGAAGTATCACGTCACGGCAACGGCGATTGCCGCCGCCAACAATCTGGAACAGGGTGCGGCGCTGGGTGCGGGAGAAAAATTGATCATTCCCGCGACGCAGGCACAGACGGAGCTCAAACGCCGGCTGGTCAGCTATCGCGTACGGCGCGGCGACACGTTTCTGGGAATTGCCGATCGTTACAGCGTAAGTGCCGACGACCTGCGCAAGTGGAACCACTTGAAAGCGAATCGCGTCAATCGCGGCATGGTGTTGCGCATTTACACCCTGGGCGGGGCGCCGGAAGCGCGTCCGGCGCACGCCCGCTCGAAAGCGAAGAAGCCTGCGCGATCAGCCACGAACGTAGCGCAAGCGGCTCCGAAAGCAGAAACAAAAAACTAAACACTGTATTATCAATAACTTAAATGGCACGCAGGCTGTGTCCGCCATCGCGTGGGACAGCGACGCCCCATCTCGCGTACAAGAATACCAGCGAAAGTATGCGTCTCGTTCGGCCACTCCGTGCAGAATGCTTGACAACTTCCGGCGAGTGCGATAACAACGGCGCAGGCATTGGAGCGCGCAATACTCCGGCCACACAGCATCCTGCCCCGAAATAACGGGGAGGATTCCCGCAGGGGAGGATGGAAATGGATCTCGAGAAAGATAATTTTGAAGAAGACAACGAGCTGGCAGGGCTGGAGGAAGACGACGAACTGGGCGGCGAAGTGGTGGAGACCGAAGAGGAGGAGCTGATTATCGGCGAAGAAGAGCCGGAGACGGCGCCTGCTCCTGCTGCGAGGCCGGCAGCCCCTAAACCCGCTGCGAAGAAGCCGGCAAAGAAAGCCGCCAAGAAAAAAGCCAAAGCCAAGCCCAAAGCTAAGGCCAAGAAAAAGGCGGCAAAGAAAAAGCCGGCGAAAAAGAAAGGCAAGCGGCGCTAGCCAAACCGGTATCGGCCGAACCGCGAAAAAATTGTGGTGACCAGGACTCCAGCGATGAGCTGGAGTCCTTTCTTTTTTATTCCGAGTGAGTTTCGATTTGGAGCGCGAGGCGGTTCGGGGGAGATTCCATAAGGGATTTGGGCAACGTTCAGAACGGGAATTCGCAGGCGCTGGTATCGGTCGGATTGACCGATATGGTAAATATCTCTAGGATACTGCTCCATGCTGTTAGCCACTGAGCACATACGGCGGATGCGCGGCGGAGCGCAATCCCACTTGATGCGATGTTCCGACGGCCACTATTACGTCGTCAAGTTTCAGAATAACCCGCAGCACCGGCGGATTTTGGTCAACGAACTGCTCGGAACAAGACTGGCGGGGCGGCTGGGGCTGCCGATCACGCCGGTGGCAATTGTCCACGTCAGTGAGGAATTGATCCGCCTCACGCCGGAACTTTCCATGGAGATGCCGCGTTCGCGCGTGCCGTGCCAGGCAGGCCAACAGTTTGGCTCGCGCTATCCCGGCGACCCGCGTCGCTTGACTCTGCACGATTTCCTGCCCGACGATCAATTGCGTCAGGTGGAAAATGTGCACGAGTTTGCCGGCATGTTGGTCTTCGACAAATGGACCTGCAATACCAATGGGCGGCAGACAGTTTTCTTTCGTGTCACGCCGGAGGAAATGCGGAAGGGCATGCCGTCCCCGCAACCCAGTCCCGGCGCGAAAGACGACGCTTCGAGCTATAAGACAATGATGATCGATCAGGGGTTCTGCTTCAATGCCGGCGAATGGAACTATCCTGACGCGCCGCTGCGCGGACTCTACGCGCGCAACCGTGTGTATGAAGGCGTCACCGGCATGGAATCGTTTGCGCCGTGGACGGAGCGAGTGAAAAAAGGCATTACCGAGCGGATGTTGGCGGAAGTTGTAAGCGAAATTCCGCCGGAATGGTACGAAGACGACTATGACGCGGTAATGCGCCTGGTGGAGCAGCTTTTTCGCCGCAGGGCGCGGGTTCCGGAGCTGCTGCTGGCCGCCAAGAACACCACGCGGCAACCGTTTCCCAACTGGCGGTAACGCATGCGCCGCAACCCCGGCGCCAACCCGAGGAGGCAAACCATGGCCGACACGATGGCGACGACCAGCCCGGTCAAGCCCGAGCACGCTCTGGCCTACCACATCCTGCGCTACGTGCCCAACCTGGTGCGCGACGAATGGGTGAATATCGGCGTGCTAGTCTTCAATCCCCAGAGCGGAGAGCGGCGCTTGCGCCTGATCGAAGAAGAAGACGAATACAGTCGCGTGCGGCGGCTCCATCCCTGGGCCGACGAGTCCCTGTTGCGAGCCTTGCGTGACGAGCTCGAGAATCGTCTCGACAGCGGCAGCCGGAACAACGGCGGCGCTGGCCGCGAAATTCCCTGGCAAAAGGTGCTGACAAAATGGAACGAAACACTATCCAACGCGCTGCAAATCGCGCCGCAAAAGGGCCTGCTGGCCGATGACCTGGACCACGAGGTGGAAAGGCTCTATGCCGACCACGTCGCCGTTCCGCGCAGAAGCGCCCGCGCAGGTTTGCCGGGCACTCGCGCCGGCATCCGCTCGTACTGCGAACAGGTTTTCCGGCAGGCGCGCCTCTGGGACCGCATCGAAAAATCCGTGCGCGTCGCAGAATTCACCTTTCCGGGAGACCCTGCCCGCCTCGATTACAGTTACCGGCGCAACGGCACGCGCGGCTTCGTACACACCCTCTCCGTAACCCGCTCCCCGCAGGATGCCAAATCGCTGGCCTACAATGTGAAGCACATCGCCGACAAGGCTCGCTATCACACCGAATTCGCCGCGGTCACCGACGTGCGGCTCGCGCGCGAAAACGACCGGCATCGCTTCGTACTGGACACCCTTGGCGAAGCCGGCATCGAGCCTGTCCCGACGGAGGGCTTAGCCGTCTGGGTAGCCAAGCTGCGGCCTTCCTTACTGCAATAACAGATTTCACTACAGAGTGCAGAGAACACCGGAAAATCAGCATCGTCTCGCTGTGCTCTGTGCCCTCTGTGGTAAATCGTCTTTTGGCATGGCCCCCAAGTTGCGGCTCGCACGGGCGGCTGCTAAAATTCATAATTCATCGCGATACGGTCCTACTTCATCAGGTCCGCCGCAAAGCGTTCGATCAGCCTGGTTCCCATTGGCACTGAGACCGGTTCTGGCTCTCCGGAAGGGAGATTGCGCGTGGCAAAGTACGACGTGGCGATTATCGGCAGCGGGCCGGGCGGGTACGTGGCGGCCATTCGCGCCGGCGAACTGGGGCTCAAGACCATCGTCGTCGAGAAAGATCCCTTCCTCGGTGGCACCTGCCTGCACGTTGGCTGCATTCCCACCAAGGTGCTGCTGCACCACGCCGACGTTTACGACCATTTCAAAAACGGCGCGGAGTTGGGCTTCGAGATTAGCGGCCTGAAAATCAACTGGGCCAATATCCTCGCGCGCAAAGACAAAATCGTAAAGAAGCACGCCAAGGGCATCGAGTTCCTGTTCAAGAAAAATAAAGTTGAATGGGTGCAGGGCTGGGGTCGCTATGAAGGTCCGGGTCGGGTCAGCGTTGAGAAAGACGGAAAGACAACGCAGATTGAAGCAGCCAACATTCTGCTGGTAAGCGGCTCGGAAGCGCGCGCCCTGCCCGGCATCGAGCCCGACCACAAAACCATCCTGACCAATCGCTCGATCCTGGAGCTGCCGGAAATCCCCAAGACACTGATCGTGGTGGGCGCTGGAGCCGTCGGCGTCGAGTTCGCCTCTATCTACAATTCCTTCGGGACTCAGGTCACCATTCTCGAAGCCTTGCCACGCGTCGTTCCGGTGGAGGACGAAGAGATCTCCGCAGAATTGGACAAAACCTTCCGCAAAAAAAACATCAACATTTTCACGCAGGCCATGGTCGAATCCGTGAAGAAAGACGCCAAGGGCGTCACCGTCACATTCAAAGACAAGGATGGAAAAGCGCAAACCCTGCAAGCCGAAAAACTGCTGCTGGCCGTGGGCCGCAAGCCCATGACCGACAATTGCGGCCTGGAAAAATCCCAAGCCAAAGTCGAGCGCGGCGCCGTGCACGTCGGGCCCTACATGGAGACCGCGGAAAAGGGTCTTTACGCCATCGGCGACATCGTTTTCGGCCTCCCCCTGCTGGCCCACGCCGCCATGATGGAGGGCATCTCCGCAGTCACCCACATCGCCGGCAAACCCGGACCGCCCATTGTCAAGGAGCGCATCCCCAACGCCACCTATTGCGAGCCGCAAATCGGCTCCATCGGCTTGACCGAGAAGCAAGCGCGTGATGCGGGATACGCGGTGAAAACCGGCAAGTTTCCGTTCGTCGGCAACAGCAAGGCCACCATCCTTGGCAGCCACGGCGGCTTCATCAAAGTAGTGTCCGACGAAAAATACGGAGAAGTGTTAGGCATTCATATCATCGGTCCGCTGGCCACCGAGATTCTTGCCGAGGCCGCCGCCGTGCTGCACCTCGAAGGCACCGTCGACGATATGATGAACATGATGCACGCGCATCCAACCGTGTGGGAAGGCATGGGCGACGCGTTTGCCTCCGTGCGCGGCTTGCAAATCAACGTATAGCGACTGGGTGCTCGATGACGAGTGACTTAAGCGACCGAAGGCCAAAAATAAAGGAGAGCTCTTTCTTTCTGTAAACTGTCGACTGTTGACCTCAGTATCTTCCTATGACCTCCTGCCTCACCATCGATCTCGGCCTCATAAGCTATGCCGAAGCTTATGCTTTGCAGAAACGCATTGTCACCGCGCGCAAAGCCGATGCTATCGCGGACGTTCTGCTGCTGTGCGAGCATCCCCACGTCATCACGCAGGGACGCAACGGCAAGCGCGAGCATCTGCTGGCCAACGAAAATGTCCTCCGGCAAAAGCGCGTCGAGTTCTACGAGACCAGTCGCGGCGGCGACATTACCTATCATGGCCCGGGACAAATCGTCGGCTACCCGATCCTCAATCTCGCGGCCATTCGCCGTGATGTGGTCTGGTACGTACGCATGCTGGAAGAGGTGATGATCCGCGCTTCCAGCGATTTCGGTGTCGCGGCACACCGGGAACTCGGCAAGACCGGCATTTGGGTCGCATCACAAAAAGATTCAACACCGAGCGCGCTGAGGGCACGGCGCGCACAGAACGTCGGCGCTTCGGAAAAACTCGGCGCCATCGGCGTGCACATCAGCCGCTGGGTCACCTCTCACGGCTTCGCCTACAATGTCTCCACGGATCTGCGCTTCTTCGACCTGATCGTTCCCTGTGGCATTGCCGATCGCAAGGCCACCTCCCTTGAAAAGCTTCTCGGCCACACGGCCGATTCTCAGGCTGTCGCGGCCCGCCTGAAGCAACATTTTGGTGAAGTCTTTCATCTGGACATGCGAGCCTCCTCGCCGGGCGAACTGCTCGAACTCTTGCACCAGGCAGAATCGTCACAAACCGTCGCAGCGGCAGTGGCACAGCCACTCTTGGCTGTGCGGGAGCAAGCCGAACCGTGAATCACCCATCAACCCGCGGAGAAGTCATGAGGCCCGGAACAGCCATGAAGAAGGACCTGACCCGCCAGCAATATCTCGATCTGTATTACTACATGCGCCTCAACCGTGCGGTGGAAGACACCATGGTCAAGCTCTTCCGCCAGAACAAAATCGTCGGCGGCCTGTACTCCAGCCTGGGCCAGGAAGCCATCTCGGTGGGCAGTGCTTACGCCCTCGAGAAAAAAGACTGGCTGGCACCCATGATCCGCAACATCGGCGCGCTGCTGGTCAAGGGCGTGCGCCCGCGCGACGTCTTCATGCAGCACATGGCCAAATACGACTCGCCCACCAGGGGCAAGGACGGCACCAGCCACTTCGGCGATCTCGACAACCTGCACATCGTCTCGCCTATCTCCATGCTCGGCGACCTGATTCCGGTCATGGCTGGCGTGGCCATTGCCGGCCGCTATCTCGGCCAGAAAATCGTTACCATGACCTGGATCGGCGACGGCGGCAGCTCCACCGGAGTTTTCCACGAAGGCCTGAATTTCGCGGCCACCCAAAAAGCGCCGTTCGTTCTCATCCTGGAAAATAATCTATGGGCCTACTCCACCCCGGTGCGCCGTCAGGTTCCCCTCGAGAATCTCGCCGATCGCGCCAAGGCCTACGGAATCGACAGCTACATCGTGGACGGCAACGATGTTGTCGCCATGTACAAAACCGCCAAAGAAGCCGTCGACCGCGCACGCGCCGGGGAAGGTCCCATCCTTATCGAGGCCAAGAGTTTCCGCCGCATGGGCCATGCGCAGCACGATCCCGCCGAATATGTCCCCAAGGAGATGCGTTCCTACTGGGAAGCCCGCGACCCCATCCTGCTCTATGAGAAATTCCTGATCTCCGAGAAGTTGCTGGACGCCAAGGGCAAGAAAGAGATCGAAGACAAAATCGATGCGCTGCTGCAGAAAGAGCGCGACTTCGCGGAGAATTCCCCCATGCCGCCGGCGGAGTTCGCTGCCGAGGGCGTCTACTGCACCGGCGACGATTGCCACAAAATCCAACCCAAGTGGGAACGCGATAAGCGCGAAGTCATGCCGCCCAAATCCAGCGTCACTGCGGTGTGGACCGTCGAAGGCTTCGGCACCGGAAAAGGTTCCAGCGGCGGCATAGCCCCGATTCATTTTGGCGACACCCCCGCCACAACGGCGAAGTCTGAAATCGAAGAGAAGCCTGCGCCCAAGTCGCCCGCCAAAACCGTTGTGAAAAAGAAATCCGCCAAGGCTGTGGCGGTCGCCGCAGGCTCACGAAAGGCCCGGAGGTAATCGTGGCCGACACTAATGGTTCAAAGACCAACGGAGCGAAGACCAGCAACGGATCGAAAGCCAACTCCGGCCCGGTAACTTTTCTCGAAGCCATTAAGCAAGCCATGTTCGAGGAAATGGAGCGCGATCCCGCCGTCGTGGTCATCGGCGAAGACGTGGGCGTCTACGGCGGCGCGTTCAAAACCAGCGAAGGCTTGCTCGAACGCTTTGGCTGGGAGCGCGTGATCGATACGCCGATCAGCGAGAGCGCCATTATCGGCGCGGCTTGTGGCATGAGCTACCTCGGCTTGCGTCCCATCTGCGAGATGCAATTCATCGACTTCATCGCCTGCTGCTTCAACCAGCTCACCAATTTCGTCGCCAAGGGCCACTATCTCTGGAACGCGCCCGCCCCCATCGTGGTGCGCGGCCCTTCCGGCGGCGGCGTTCATGGCGGCCCGTTTCATTCCGCGAATCCGGAAATGTATTTCGTGCACACCCCCGGCCTCAAGATCATCTACCCCTCGACGCCTTACGACGCGAAAGGTTTACTCAAGGCCGCCGTGCGCGATAATAATCCTGTGCTCTTCTTTGAACACAAATTCCTGTACCGCCGCATCAAGGAAGAGCTGCCAGCCGAAGACTACACCGTTCCGATCGGCAAAGCCGCCGTGCGCCGCGAAGGCCGCCACCTCACCATCCTTTCTTACGCCGCCATGATGCACACCTCCCTCGAAGCCGCTGAAGCTCTGGCCAAGGAAGGCATCGAAGCCGAGGTCATCGACCTGCGCACGTTGCTCCCGCTCGACGAGGAAACAATTCTGAACTCTGTGAAAAAGACCAATAAAGTCCTGGTCGTCCACGAAGACACCAAGACCGGCGGCATAGCCGGCGAAATCGCCGCCATCCTTTGCGAAAAAGCCTTCGGCGACCTCGACGGCCCGCTGATGCGCGTTGCTTCGCTCGACACGCCAGTGCCCTACGCGCCTACACTAGAAGATTATTTTCTTCCCAACGCACAGAAAGTTTTCGCCGTCGCAAAGGAGTTGGCGAGGTATTAGGTTTTGGTAGCACAGCCACTCTTGGCTGTGCTCTTCGATTGAGAAGGTCTCAGAGGAGAACGCAAATGGCCGTTGACATCGTAATGCCCCAAATGGGCGAAAGCATTTTCGAAGGCACCATCACCAAATGGCTCAAGAAGCCCGGCGACAAAGTCGAGCGCGACGAGCCGCTCTTCGAGATCTCGACCGACAAAGTCGATGCCGAAATTCCCTCTCCGTCCGCCGGCGTGCTGAAGGAAATCAAAGTCGGCGAAGGCAAAACCGTGCCGATTCAAACCGTGGTCGGCGTGATCGACGGCGCCGGAGCAGCCAAATCCGCCGCTCCCGCGCAAGCACCCGCTCCGGCCCCCGCACCGAAGGCCGCAGCACCAGCAAAGGCCCCCGCGCCGGCGCCTGCCGCGCGGCCCCAGATTGTGCCACCCCCGCAAGCGTCAAGGCCCGCCGCCACGCCTGCACCCGCCGCTGCTTCCGGCCCTGGCCCAGCCTCCGCGCCCTCACGTCCCGCCGGTGAACGCATCCATAGCTCCCCGCTCGTTCGCCGCATGGCCAAGGAACACGGCATCGACCTCACCACCATTCCCGGCACCGGCGCAGGCGGCCGCATCAGCAAGCAGGATATCGAGGCCTACCTCGCCGGAGGAGCGCAGCCGTCCGCCGAAGCGGAAGAGCCCGCCGCGTATGCGCCATCACCATCGGCGCCGGCTCCGCAACGCGCCGCCGCTCCGCCACCGCCGCCACCCGCCACTTCCGGCGGCCAGACCCACGTGGCCTTCGAGTCCGCCGTGCCCCGCGAAAGAATGTACTTCGGCAACTACGAAGTGCAGCCCATGAGCATCATGCGCCAGCGCATCGCCGAGCACATGATCGCCTCCAAGCACGTTTCGCCGCACGTCTACTCGGTCGACGAGATTGACATGACCAAGGTCGCTTCCCTGCGCGCCAAATCCAAGGATGAATTCGAGAAGCGCTACGAAACCAAGCTGACCTTCATGCCCTTCTTCGTCAAAGCCGCCGTCGCCGGGCTGCGCGCCTTCCCTACCATGAACGCTTCGCTGGACGGCACCAACGTCGTCCTCCACAAAGAAATCAACATCGGCATTGCCGTAGCCCTCGACTGGGGCCTGATCGTCCCGGTCATCAAGAACGCCGACGAAAAAAATATCCTCGGCATCCAGCGCAACCTGAACGATCTCGCCGAGCGCGCCCGCACCAAGAAACTCAAGCCCGAAGAAGTCCAGGAAGGCACCTTCTCCATCACCAATCCCGGAGTCTTCGGCGGCCTCTTCGGTCTGCCGGTAATTAGCCAGCCCAATGTCGGCATCCTCGGCCTCGGAGCCATCGAAAAGCGCCCCGTCGTAATCAACGACTCCATCGCCATCCGCTCTATGTGCTACATCACCCTAAGCTACGACCATCGCGTAGTGGACGGCGCCATCGCCCACCAGTTCCTCCACAAGGTAAAGGAAACTCTCGAAAACTGGAGCGAACCACTCCTCTAGCCTCAAAACGCTCGGGAGGATTCTTGGGTGATCCACGTGTCGGGTTTACACGTTGGGCGCGGAGGGTGCCCCAGGTTCGGTGTTGGAACCTGGGTCTTGGGGTTGCTTCTCTCCCCCTCTTAAACATCCATGGGAAGCAGCGGCTTCTCTCCGCCAAAGTAATACGCCCAGCTACTCCACGCCCAATCTTTCGGATGATTCACCAAGCCGGCAGGGTGGCCCGGAAAGGGCTTCCCTGATTCTAGATCCTGCGCAGACGAATCGGAATTCACGACTGCACAATTTTCCGGTGGCAGAGAAACGCGGAGGGTGCCCCAGGTTCGGTGTTGGAACCTGGGTCTTGGCGTTGCTTCTCTCCCCCTCTTAAACATCCATGGGAAGCAGCGGCTTCTCTCCGCCAAAGTAATACGCCCAGCTACTCCACGCCCAATCTTTCGGATGATTCACCAAGCCGCGCTTCACCGGATTGGCGTGCATGTAATTCAGCTTCTCCCTCTTCTTTCCCCTGCTATACACATTGAAATCGTAAAACCGCGCCTGCCAGAACGCCCGCAGCGGTTCACGCGACGCCGCAAAGGGCAATCGCAACTGCCCCGAGCAGGTTCGTTTCCGTTTGCGCAACTTCCGTGCCACGCTTAGTTTCAAGTTGTGCAGCACCGTCGAGGGCGTGCCCTCCCGCGGCTCGCTAATCAGCAAATGTACATGCTCGGGCATTACCACATAACCGAGCAGACGAAATCCCGTCGCATCGCGCACTTGTCCCAGTTCTTTCACGAAGAGGTTTCGCGCCCGCATCGTTTTCAGAAGCGGCAATCGTCGGTAACAACTGAAAGTAATAAAGTGCAGATCGCCTTTGCCGTAATAGCGTTTAAGACCTGTCGGCATCGCCAAACTCAGTGGAAAAAACAACCACCCCAGACCCCCAGGTTCCCAACCCGAACCTGGGGCACCCTCCGTCTCTCTATACTTCACCTAGACGTACCGTAGTGATATACTCTCCGCAACTCAAATGTCAATGAACTTCAAATTTTCATCCGGGCCACCCGCCTAGGGCGTAAGAATACAGAATGGAACAAACGAGTTCATAGGATTTCTTGAAGGTAGCAAGGCAAGCCGGTGATCGATCTAATTTTGCGCGACGCTAATTTACGCCCCGATCTTTTCAAGTGGCGAGGCAAGTTATCAGTTTCGGATCTTGAACGCTGGGAGCGCGCGCATTCAATTACTGTTCCAAGGGATCTAAAACAACTTTGGAGCACCAGAGGCGGCGGGGATCTTTTTGAATCGGAAGTCGTGCTTCAGCCCTTCGGGGCTGCGGACTATGACCTGATTGGCCCCGTGTCCGAAGCCTTCTGGAAGAGAGGATTGGACGCGGAGCTTTACGTCTTTCATACGGGTCTTTGGGACTCGGTCTTCCGAAAGTCAGACGGCACGCTATATTCTCTCGCGCCGAAAAGTCTGAGCCAAAGATCGAAATTTCAGGGTTTGGACGACTGGTTCAAGGCATTGAGATCTGAGTACGCCGACAGGTACGGGTTGGCGGGTGGCGGCGCCATCTGATTTTGGGTCGCCCATCCCCTCTGCGGTTTGTGCGGAATGGGTGGGGCTGTTTTCTTGTTTCCCTTCGAGCCGCTGTGGACGCGCCCGCAAACCATTCAATCCACAGCCTTTAATGGTAGCGTAAATTCTTTTGTGTAAATTTGGGTTTTGAGCAGAAAAAAGAGGGCGTACTTTCTCTGGAGCGCCAACTCACAGAGGAGGTACACCCTGATGCGAGAACTGCAAGTCCTCGGCAACGGCCATCTTAAGCTGGACTTCGCCGATTGGAAAGAGTTCTTCGAGCAAGAGCTAACCGACATGGTCCGCACGCAACTGCGGCATTTCATGGAACAAGCCCTGCTGGCCGAACGGGATCGCCATCTGGAGCTCGGTTACTACGAACACGCTCCGCTTTCCCGCAGCGATTACCGTAACGGCTTCTACTTCCGCGATCTCACTACGCAACTGGGCCGGCTCTGCCGCCTGCGCATCCCGCGCACTCGCAAGGGCTTTCGCTCGCAAATCCTGCCGCGCTATCAACGCCGCCAGCCAGCGGTCCACCAACTGATCCGCCAAGCGTTCCTGCGCGGCATCTCCACCCGCCAAGTCAGCGCGGTGCTCCGTCCGGTCCTGGGCGAAGATTATTCCGCGCAAACCATTTCCAATATCTTGCGCCCTTTAAATGCCGCCGTGGCGCAGTTTCATCGCGCTCCACTCGCCGACAATTTCCTCTACCTGTTCCTCGATGGCGTGGTGCTCAAAGTGCGTGATTTCGCTGGCCTGGTGCGCCGCCGCGTGGTGCTGGTCGCTTACGGGGTGCTGCCCAACGGCAAACGCCAGATCCTGGCTTTTCAGTTGACCTCCGTAGAAAGCGAGAACGCTTGGTCGGAGTTCTTGCACGACCTTTTCCAGCGCGGACTGCAAGGCAAAAATTTGAAACTCATCGTCACCGACGGCGGCACCGGCCTGCGCGCCGCGCTCCCGCTGGTTTACCCGCGTATTGCGGTGCAACTCTGCTGGGCCCACAAAATGCGCAACATCGCCGACAAGGTCGGCCGCAAAGAAGGCTCGTGCGTGGCGCAGGCCGCCTCCATCTACCTGGCGCATGGCAGAAGCGAGGCGCAACGCGCTTTTAGCCAATGGCGCCAAGCATGGCTGCATCGCCGTCCTCGCGCGGTAGCCTGTGTGGAACGCGACTTGGATAACCTGCTGAACTTTTTTTCCGTGCCGGAGGGCCACTGGAAGAAGGTGCGCACGACCAATGTCATCGAACGGGCCTTTCGCGAAGTGCGTCGCCGCACCCGGCCCATGTCCAGCTTCGGTAATGCCGAAAGCTGCGAGCGCATCATCTACGGCGTCATCGCGCACCTAAACAGCTCCTGGGAAAGAAAACCCCTCCCCGAATTTACACAAACATGTTGACGCTACC
>Ga0307478_10000371_pt1 | contig 48350 bp, 34 predicted proteins | sample atmos_gasesECM4C_2_FD_203713 | JGI IMG/M metagenome (GOLD analysis project Ga0307478, IMG submission 203713) | Hardwood forest soil microbial communities from Morgan-Monroe State Forest, Indiana, United States - atmos_gasesECM4C_05 | ecosystem: Environmental > Terrestrial > Soil > Temperate...
TCGGAAATACTCCCATTTCCCCTTGCGCCCCAAATGAACCCTCCCCAAATCTTCTTTGTCTCGGGTTACATCTTAAATGGCGCGACGTTGTCCCCTCTGGTTACATTTTAGATGGCGCGATACGTCACCTTGACGCTGCCCACAACAGCGAGCATAATTCCAAAAACCGGGGCCCTCTGGGTCCCGGTTTTTGCTTTGCGGAGGCTGCGATGAACGCGAAAACTGACTTTCTTCTCCATGGGAAGACTCTCTCAAAACAACTGGGTTTGTTCCTTGGCTTGCTTCTTGGGGCCACTCTCCTTTACGCCGGAGACAAGCCCTGGAAGGCCAAATCGTATCAGCAGTGGGACGAGAAAGACCTTCAAACCATCCTCAGCGACTCACCTTGGGTGCGGGTAACTCCGATCCAGCGTACATGGCTTACCGTTGCCGAAAAGGACGTTGCACCTGACCCCCAGATCAACGGCGGCGTCAGACAAATGCCTGGCGGGGGCACCCAAGCCGGAGGAGGTGCAACCACTCCTGTGCGAGCCGGCGAGGGCTCGTGGCAGGAGCTTAACGTTCAGATTTTCTGGCAATCGTCGCGCGTGATGCGCGCAGCCACCGCCCGCGAGGCCGTTCTCCATGGCCGACAGGTGGACGTTGACAAATACGCCGCCGAGCCCCAGAGCGAGTATCAGATTATCCTGCGCATGGAGGACATGACCCCCTTCACGCAGCATGACGAAAAGTTTTTCCAGGACAACGCGTTTCTTGAAACGAAAAAGAGCAAAGACAAGATTTCGCCCACTCATGTCGTCTATGAAAAGAACGCGAAGGGATCGGTTCAGGACGCCATCTTTTTCTTTGCCAAGACTACTTCTTCGGGTGCTCGCACAATCTCCGGCGACGAAAAGGAAGTGCAATTCTCTTGCAAGATTGGGGATCAGAAGGTGCGCGTGGGTTTCAGGCCGCAAGAAATGGTCGATCAGGCTGGCCCTGATTTGTGATCCCGTGCCAGCCACAAGCTACGCGTAGTTTTTCTTTTGAGAACTGAGCCGGCACCGCCCTATAATTTGGAGGAGGGAATTCTCGGTGTCCTCGGCGCTCTTTTTGCTAAATCGCAGAAGCCTTCCTAAGTGTAGTCTTTCATTCCCGGTATCTCGCGCAGGGCAGGGCAGGGCCTTGGGGATTTGCGTTTCTCTTTGGCTTTCCTGCCTCCTATGTTTCTCTAGCCTACTTGAGGGTCCAGCAGCAAGAGCCGAAAGTTATCGAGCCAGCACGTCGCAGGGCCCGTCTTCTACGAAGACGACTAGCGCGGCCCAGACGAACCCCGGTCCAGCCGTGGCCGAAAATGCAGTCAAGCCTGGCGAATCCCCCGCGTCAGATCCCGCGCTCGCTCCAGCGAGATTATTGCTGCAACGCGGAATGTTGAGCGACGCCGAGGCGGCCACCAGAAGCCATTTGCAGGGCCACGCGGACTCCGCGGATGCGCATTTCTTGCTTGGTTTCATCTTGTTCAGGCAGGTGCAGGCAAAATGGTTAGAAGCAGGGGAAAAGGACAGCGAAGCCTTGCGTTACAATAGCGGAGATTTGAGCGGCTCGCTAGTTGCGTATCGCGATGCCAAGGTTAAAGAATCGCTCGCAGAATTCACCGCCGGAGCAAGGTATCACGCCCCGAACGCGTTTGATCTGAAAATCGTGGCCCTCGACTATATCCTGCTCAAGGATTACGTGGATGCCGACCATTGGCTCACGCGGTCGCTCCAGTGGGATCCTCGCGACGCGCAGACCTGGTACTACATGGGGCGCACGAAATACAGCGAGAGCCAGTTTCCGGAGGCGATTGAAGCCTTTGCGCGGTGCCTACGACTAGAACCGCGCAACGTCCTGGCGGAAAACAACGTGGGATTGTCTTACGAGGCCTTCGGCCAGCAGGACCAGGCCATCCAGGCTTTCAAAAATGCCATTGCCTGGGAACTCGAAAGCCCGGCCAAAGACCCTGAGCCGTTCATTGAGCTCGCTCACCTCTACCTGAACCAAAATCAACCGGAAAAAGCGGTGCCTTATCTCTCGCAGTCTATCGCCATTTTCCCTAGGGTATCGAAAGCGCATGAGACACTAGGAAAAGCCTACTCCCTGCTACATCGGCTCCCCGAAGCCCAGGCGGAGCTGGAAAAGGCCGTTGCCCTCGAGCCGGAAACGGCTTCGCTGCACTGCATGCTGGGCAAGATCTATCGGCAAGAAGGAATGCTCTCGGAAGCCAAAGCCGAATTCGACCGCTGCGCCGCGCTGCAGCCGCAGTCAGAAAACCCTTCAGGAGCGGAGCCTCAAACACAGAAAGCTATCCAGCGCCGGAACTAAACCCCCAAAGCGAGTCAGCGCCGGACTCCCTCAGTTCTTTTCTTTCTCCTCCGTCGGCGTGGAAACGCCTTTCGCCAACCGGACTAACTCTTCAAGCGCTTCGTGCACCTGTTTTGCGTACGCTCCGGTTGGTTCCAACTGCAAATATTTTTCGTACGCCTCGATGGTTCCCGCGGGGATGACGTAAATGATTTTGCCGTCTTCCGGTTTCGTCGTGACGGTGCTGCTCAGGGCATCGCCCAAGAGCTTCCAGGCCAACGCATCCTGGGGATTGAGTTGAGTTACTTGCTGGAGCGTCACGATGGCCTCGGCCAATTTCCCTTCATTCACGAGCACGATGGCGATGTTTTTCTTGCAGCTCGCTGACACGTTTTTGGCCGGGGCGTCGACAATTGAGATTTTGTCGCATGTCGCGGTCGCCTCCTCGATCCTGCCCACCTCGGCGAGGTCTGTTGCGAGTTCCCAATATGTCGGCGCCGCCGGCTGCAGGATGGCGGCCTGCTGCAGCATGGTTATCGCTTCTTGATATTCTCCCAAGCCGCCGTAGGCCATGCCGAGATTACTCAAAATGACCGGCAGATCCTTGTTCTGCACGAGCATCTCCACTGCTTTTTCTTGACTTACTAATCCATTGCGTATGACTCCGATTAAACCGATCACGCGGACACCATTTGCATCGTTCACTCGCGTGTCTTCCAATGCCTGCTCATATTCCGTAATGGCCGCCTGATAATCGGCCTTCATCTTGGCGAGCAGTGCGGGCTTTTGGGAGTTCGCCGCCGTTTGAAGTTGTTGCCGGATGGCCTTAGCACCCTGCATTGCCTGGTTGCCGTTCACGAAATGTGTCTTGATCAAATTGGAGCTATTCTTCGTCTGCTCTTTCTTCTCGGTTTCAGTGCCAGGCGCCTGCTGCCCGGTTTCTGACGCGGCCCTGGGCGTCAGAACTGAAAGCAAGGCGAACAGCAGCCCGAGTCTGCCAGCTTCGACAAGCAGTCGGTACATAAAATTCCCCTTCTTACTTCCATCGGGTCCCCGTGCAGATTATCGCGTAACTCGGCCAACGGGAACAGGCCATGCCCCCAAAAACGCCATTGCCTCCAGAACTCCTGCCAAGGATCCCGACACTCAGGCCAGCTCGCCCCGGCGCCGCGCTAGATGCCCTTTCCTTCGGTGATGGTGAGGATGCGGTCGATGGCAGGCACGGGACGCTGCTCCACAACTCCGTCCGGCCAATGAATTTCCAACTTCTCGATTTTAGTGGCCGAGCCCAAGCCGAAGTGCGGGCGAGGGTCAGAGCTGGAGGCGTAGCTTCCCCCGCTCGAGACGTCAGCACGCTGGCGCACGCCTCCGGCCGTGAGGAAGACCCTGGCACCGATAGCGTCTCGGGGCGAGCGATACGCACCTGGAGATGGCGAAGCGCGCCGCCCCCCAGGTTCGGATCCCGGCGAGAGCAGCTTGAGTTCAAGCCAGTGGTTTCCATTGTTGACGACGTTGCGCAGGAGAGTTGGCGTCGAGTCCATATTGTTCATCACCACGTCGATGTGGCCGTCATTAAAGATGTCACCAAAGGCGGCGCCGCGGGCAGATACGACAGTGGCTAGGCCGCTGCCCGTGGCTGCGGGGACCTCGACAAATTTCTTCCCATCCAGATTGCGGAACAAGAGCGGACGCTGGGCGTAAGTTGTGCCCCAGTCGGCCTTATCCGCAACGGGATAGACGTGGCCATTGGCGATGAAAAGATCGAGCAGGCCGTCGTTGTCGAAGTCAAGAAAACCAGCGCCCCAACTTAGAAACGGAATGGTGGGATTGCCGAGGCCAACGCGGTAGGAAACATCCGTAAACGCCGCTTCACCTTCGTTGCGGTAGAGAGTTTTGTTGTCGTCGGAAAAAGTGGTGATGAAAAGGTCGATCTTGCCGTCACGGTTGTAGTCGCCGACGGCGATGCCCATGGAGGCTTGGGCGCGGCCTTCTTCGTTAACGGCGAAGCCGGATACATAGCTGATGTCCTCGAAAGTTCCGTCGTGACGATTGCGATACAAGAAGTTGCTGCTGGAGTCGTTGGCGACCACTAGATCGGGCCAGCCGTCATCGTCGAGATCGACGAAGACGGAGGCGAAACCGTAGCGACCCTGCGGGTCGGATACTCCCGCTTTGACGCTCACGTCCGTAAAGGTGCCGTCGCCATTGTTGTGGAAGAGGTGGTCGGGTTCGCCGATAAGACCAAAAGGGCCGCAGAAGACATCTACTCCGCGATACTGGCAAGCGCCTTCCGGTACGCCACCTTGGCCTGCTAAGGCCGGGCGATCGAGGTTGTAACTCACATATCCAGGAACGAAGAGATCGAGGAGGCCATCGCGGTCATAATCGCCCCAGGTAGGGCCGGTCGACCAGCCTCCCAGGGCCACGCCGGCCTTTTCCGCTACATCGGTGAACGTGCCGTCATGATTGTTGTGGTACAGGCGGTTCTTGCCGTAATTCGCGACATAAATATCCGGCCAGCCATCGTTGTCATAGTCGGCGACGGCCACGCCGAATCCCCAGCGCTCGTTAGCCACGCCGGCTTTGTCGGTGACATCGGTGAAAGTACCGTCGTGATTATTGTGGAAGAGCATGGCGCGCGGCGGAGCTTCTTTGCCCTTCATGGCAGCCGCGGTAGAACCGTTGAGAAGGTAGATGTCCAGCCATCCGTCGTTATCGTAATCGATGAGCGCGATGCCCGACCCGGGGGCGTCAATAATCGTGGATTTTTCTGGCGTACCAGAGCGATGCCGAAATTTATCGAGGCCAGATTGTTTTGTGATATCGAGAAAAATGACTGGAGCGCCATCGACGAAGCCGCCCGCGGTGATCGGGCGAGAGAGTGCGTCTTTGATGGGAGTGTGGGCGCCGCCGGTGGCCATGCCGGAGGGACTGAGCGGAGCGGGAGATTGAGGCTTGGGGATGGGTGGCGATGATTGCTGCTGAGAATGAACTTGGCGTGTCGAAACGAAGAAAGCGATCGGGATGACAAGGAGTAGGGCGATGAATGAGTAGCGATCATGAAGTGCGCGTGGGTTCATTTGCTGGGCACTTTTGGCAGTGGCTCGTCCACTTGCAGAACTTGATCGCAGCGAATGTTTTTCAGCGATTGAAGAATGCCGCTGGGCCAGCGGATCTCGATGGAAGGAATGTTGGACTCGGCGCCCAGCCCGAAGTGGATGCGCTTGTCGCTCGAGGACAAGTAACTACCGGCGGTAGAGAGGGTGGCGAATTGCGAGCCTTTCGCTGTGACGAGTTTAACTTCAGCGCCGATAGCGTCTCGGTTGCTCTTGTGCCCAATCAGTCTCAAGGTGAGCCAATGATTTAACGTGGGCGTTTCGTTGTGGAGAATGTAGACGGGGCCGTCGTTGGTGGTGACGACGGCATCGAGCCGACCGTCATTGTCAATGTCACCGATAGCCATGCCGCGGCCCAGCATGGACTGGCGAAAAATTGCGCCTGAGTCCGCGGAAACATCGACGAACTCTTTACCGCTGTTACGGAGGAGCAGCATCGGCTCACGATAATGAAGATTGGGATAATTGAGTTCTACGGTGTCGAGATCGTGGCCTTGAGTAACGAGCAGATCCTTCCAGCCATCGTTATCGTAATCCAGAAAACGAACGCCCCAACCGGAGTGCAACATCGTGGAGCGCGCCAGTCCGCTCGTAAAGCTGGAATAACTAAATGTGGAATCGCCATTGTTTTGGTAGAGGGCGTAGCGTTGGTTGGCCAGATCGGTGATGACTAGGTCTGGCCAACCGTCGTTGTTGTAATCGGCAAAGTCGACACCCATGCCGGCGTAAGTGCGGCCGTCACCATCCACCGCGACCTGAGAGAGCAGACCGATTTCTTCAAACGTGCCGTCACCCTTGTTGCGATACAGAAACTCAACCATCGAGTCATTGGCGACGAATACGTCAATGTGGCCGTCACGATCGTAATCCGCGATGGCGATGCCAAGGCCTTTGCCAGGTTTAGAAAGGCCAATTTTCTGCGACACTTCCGTGAAATGGCCGTTGCCTTCATTGTGGTAGACCAGCGGCGTGATGGCCTGGAAATAGTCGGGATGGCAATAGGAGCGGTAGCCTTCTTTGTGCTCTCCACACCAGATGTCGTCGAAGTCCCACTCCACATAGCGGAGGACCACAAGATCGAGGAGGCCATCATTATCTAAATCCACCCACGCGGCGCTGGTGGACCAGCCGCTGCCGCTTACACCGGCTTTCTCGGTGACATCCGTAAAAGTGCCATCGCCATTATTGTGGTACAACTTGTTGCCCCCGTACGCCGTAACATACAAATCCTCGAACCCGTCGTTGTCGTAATCACCCACGGCGACTCCCATGCCGTATCCTGCCCCCTGGAGACCGGCCTTCTCGGTAACATCTTCAAACGTGCCGTCTTGTTTCTGATGGAATAGTCGATTCCAGTATTGGGGACCTGTCTTTTGCGGGATATGGCCCTTGGGCGTGGGGTCCAGAAGAGGCGCGCCATTCACAAGAAATATGTCGAGTCGCCCGTCGTTGTCATAATCGAAGAGAGCAACGCCCGCCCCCATCGTCTCGATCAGGTAATGCTTTGCGGTGTGGGAGGAGATGTACCGTAAGTGTACGCCGAGCGCGGCGGCCACATCCACAAATTTGCCGGGGACTGGCTTTGTCGGCTCCTCGGGCCGTGGCCCTTCTGGTGATATTCCTGAGGCCGTGAGAAGCGCCAGGAGCAGGACTCGCGGCAATGCGCGCATATGCGCTTCATACTACAGCATCGAAGCCGGAACGTCCCCGCAGGGAGCTTATGTCCAACACCAGATGCGGGGAATGACCTTGGTTATCTTTTGGCATATGAGTGGCTTACATGGGAAGGCTGAAATGACATGAAGGTAGGTTGACAGCCTTCAATCTCCTCGCAGAGAGTGCAAACTGGGCGTTGGCGGTTTAGTGTGTCTAGGCACGCCGGGCGCTGGGCGGCCGCGTGCAACTAGCTGTGCCAAGCTCCGACCGGATGCTCTCGAATCACCCAGTTTTGCTCGGCTCATTTTGTGGCGATGGACCTCAGGGCTTACGAATATTGATGATCTCTATCGCGTTTGGTCAAGGAAAGCGGCAGGGGCAATAGGAGACACGATTGAAAAAAACCTTCGCAGTTACACTCTTCGCCTTTCTGCTTTCGGCAGGAAACACCCTCGCCCAGACCAAGGAGCCGCCGGATCCTTACAAGCCAATTCTCGACCGGCTGGAGTCGATACTGACATTGCCGCTCCCGGAGTGGCGCTACCATGCTGACCTGGCTCACCCGGAAGACCCTTCGCTGAGTGACGCAGATTGGCCCACCATGAAGGTTCACGATGAATGGAAAACCGGAGCCCGGGTGTTTCGCGGCGCGATCGAAATCCCGGAAAAGATCAACGGCTATGCGGTTCGAGGGTCGCGCGTGAAACTGGAGCTGCTGCTGACCAGCAACGATTCGATCACCATCACCGTCTTTTCCAACGGTTCGCTGGTCGAACGCGGCGACGAAGATACGCAGCAGGCCATTCTGTTGACGGAGAACGCACAGCCCGGCCAGAAGTTCCTGATTGCCGTGCGGGTAAACGCAGGCCAAGGTGGCACACAGATTTACCGCAGCCAGCTAAACCTGGAGGCCCCGGCCAACCGCCCAGATCCGAGCATCCTGCGCGAAGAGGTTCTTTCCGCGCGGCCAATGGTGGCCGCGTTCCCCGAGGGCCAGGCCGAGCGCGAAACCCAGATCGATTCGTGCGTAAAAGCAATTGACTTCACGGCACTGGACCGCGGAGATCAGGGAGCGTTCGATGAGTCATTGCGGCAAGCACAAGCAAAACTGAAGGTTCTGGATCCCTGGCTGAAGCAATTCACAATTCGCGCGGACGGTAACTCCCACATTGATATGGCGTGGCTGTGGCCATGGACGGAAACAGTGGAGGTGGTGCGCAATACGTTTCGCAGCGCACTCGACCTGATGCAGGAGTACCCGGACTTCAAGTTCACCATGTCCTCCGCTCGCACCTATGTTTGGATGGAGGAAAAATATCCCGACCTCTTCAAGGAAATTGAGCAACGTGTGCGCGAGGGCCGCTGGGAAGTCATCGGCGGAATGTGGGTCGAACCGGACCTCAATATGCCCGGGGGAGAATCCCTGGTCCGGCAGATCCTCGTGGGAAAACGCTATTTTCATAATAAATTCGGAATCGACGTGAAGATCGGTTGGAATCCGGATTCGTTTGGCTACAACTGGCAGCTTCCGCAGATCTACAAGAAATCCGGCATGGATTATTTCGTGACGCAAAAACTGATGTGGGCACACGAATTTACAACTTTTCCCTACAAACTTTTTTGGTGGGAATCGCCGGATGGCAGCCGCATTCTGACTTACTTTCCGCATGATTATGCCGCGGGGATCGATCCACCACAGATGGCCAAGGACCTTTCCATTTGGATTCCCTCGCTGTACGGGACAGACTCCAAGCAGCATTCCGACATGCTGCACCTATATGGCGTCGGCGACCATGGCGGCGGGCCGACGAGAACCATGCTGGACAATGCCGCGCGGTGGATGAAACCCGACGTTGTTTATCCCAACCTTCGTTTCAGCACTGCGAGGTCTTTCTTCGAAGACTTGGAACAGAAACTGCCCACCATGAAGGTCCCGACGTGGCGCGATGAACTTTATTTCGAATACCACCGCGGCGTGCAGACTTCCCAAGCGGAAACTAAGAAGCGCATTCGAAAGACTGAGGAGCTGTTACTGAATGCGGAAAAATTCTCCGCGCTCGCGACTCTGTACGGTCGCGCTTATCCTTCGGAAGATTTCGATCGCGGTTGGAAGGATCTGCTCTTTGACGATTTTCATGACATCATGCCCGGATCGGGGATCGCGGTGAACTATCTCGACGCTAAGCGCAATCTAGAGGACGTCAGCCGCGCGGGACAAGCCATTCTTGATCATTCACTTGGGGAAATTGCAGCACACATTCATACGACCGGGCCGGGCGTTCCAGTCGCCGTGTTTAATTCGTTGTCCTGGCCGCGCGATGAAGTTGTGGAGGCTGGCGTTCAGCTGCCTGGCGCTGTAGCCGCGGTTGAAGTTGTCGATGCTGCCGGAAAGCTCGTGCCTTCTCAGACGCTCACGATGGATCGCACCACGCACCGTGTCCGGCTCTTGCTCAAAGTTAGCGTACCGGGCTTCGGCTATCGCACCTACTACGTTCGCGGGGCTGCCAAACAGACCGCGCGCCCGTCTGAGGTTCAGGCTTCAGATAGCACGCTCGAAAATGATCTCGTGCGGTTAAAAGTCGACCCGCAAACAGGATGCATGACCAGCCTTTTCGACAAACGCGGCAAAACCGAGGCTCTGGCGGCCTCCGAAACCGACGCCGGCGGTCCTACCCAAACCGTCTGCGGCAATCTCCTTCAAACCTTTCGCGACAAACCCAAACAATGGGACGCCTGGAATATTGACGCTGATTTTGAAAAAGAGCACTGGGATCTCGACCATGCCGACGAAGTCAAGCTCGTTGAGAATGGCCCGCTGCGCGCCATCCTCCGCTTGAAAAATCATTTCCAGAATTCCACCTTCGTTCGCGACATTACCCTGACTGCTGGTTCGGCCCGCGTCGACGTGAATACCATCGCCGACTGGCACGAGAAACATATTCTCCTGAAGGTCGCCGTTCCCTCGAGCGCCCACAATGATAAAGCCACCTTTGAGATTCCTTACGGCTCGATCGAACGCCCGACAACCCGTAACACTCCCGCTGAAAAGGGAAAATTCGAAGTGCCCGCGCTGCAATGGGCGGATCTCTCCGATTCGAATCACGGAGTCAGCCTGCTGAACGATTGCAAATACGGTTACGACGCCAAAGGAAATGTTTTACGGCTCTCGCTGTTGCGTTCCCCGGAGTGGCCGGATCCGCACGCCGACGAAGGGCGACATGAATTCACTTATTCCCTCTATCCGCATGGTGGAACTTGGCGTGAGGCGCTGACCGTCCGCCGTGGGTACGAACTTAATTATCCGCTTCTGGTTCGGCAGCTTGAGAAGCACGAGGGAGAACTCAAGGACGAATTCTCTTTCTCGCAAATTCAGTCTGACAACGTAGTCTTGACGGCCGTGAAAAAAGCGGAGGAAGAAGACGCGCTCATTCTCAGGTTTTACGAATGGGCTGGAAAGGAAGCGGACGTGAAGCTGCATCTTCCGGTCGGTGCGCTCAATGCCTCGGAGACCGATCTTATGGAGAGACCTACGACGGAGCTTCCCCTAAAAGATGGCAGCATAACGGTTCACACGAAACCTTATGAAATTAAGACGGTTCGAGTGCGCTTTACTGCCCAGGCACCCAAGGAGTGACAAGGTCCGAAAAGACATGGACTCTGCGGAAGCTCTGGGCGCACCTGGAAACGCTGGTCGCCTAGGAAGGGCAGGCCGCCCCGTTGCCCCTCTTGAGCTCCGTGTTAGAATTCACGCCCGCTACTCGCTGTGTGCTTCGAGCTTGCTTTTAGTTTGCCGATGAAGATGGATGGATCAAAACTAAAGGGTTTTGTATTTTGTCTTTCAGCTTTACCGGTGCTTGGTCTCGTATTTCCTTTTATTTCTGGGCTTCCCCCTCAGGACAGCTCCCCCAGCATGCTGAACCTGCAGGTGATCGTTGTCGATTCTCCTGGCAAAGCGCGGCAAATTCTGGATCGCCTTCATAAGGGCGAGGATTTTGCCGGGATCGCCAAATCCGAATCGATCGATCCCAGCGGACCACAAGGCGGCTACATCGGACTTGTTGATCCCGCAACCCTCCGTCCGGAGCTGCGAGAAGCTCTCAAAGACATCCGTCCGGGGCAAACCACTAGCGTAATCGCTGTTCCTACCGGTTACGTCATTCTTAAACTCCTCCCCGAGAATCAGCCCGGTGTTGCCCAGGGGATGGGTCCGGGACAAGCCCGCGATCTCCCCCTCACCGGTCAAGGAGCAGTGCGCTATCCAGCGGATGTGGCGGGCCAGGTTCTTGCCGACATGCTCTTCCAGAAATTCCCCAAGCCCCCGAATTGGGAGCAAGACCTCGAGGGTATCTGCGAGATTCGCAAACGCTCACTGGCGGCGGCAGTCGCCCGGCTGCAAGAGCTGTTCGATCCCGCGAAAAAACCACAATTGGAGGCCATGAAGCCATTTGATGTTATCCAGTCACACTACGCCCTGGCGCAACTCCAGGCCTATCAGGGAAACATGGACCAGGCTGTCGAACAGTGGGAAGCGGCCTACAAAATTGCCATTGTTGAAATCCCCTCGGGGATTCCCCCGCTGCTCGAAGTACTCGGCGTCGCCTATCTCCACAAGTCAGAAATGAAGAACGATGTTTATCGCCATCCGGGGGATTGGTGTCTATTCCCGCCGCGCCTCGCCAAGCCTTACCGCCTTACGGACGATTCCGAGAAAGCTGTTCAATACTTTCTGAAATATTTGGCATTAAAACCTGAACGGCCCGATCAGCTCCAGGTCAAATGGCTTCTCAATCTTGCCTACATGACCATCGGGAAATATCCTTCCGGCGTACCTCAGGCCTATCTGATTTCTCCATCGGCGTTCGAATCGAAGCAAGACATTGGCAGATTTGTCGACGTGGCTCCCGCCGCAGGCTTGAATTTTGCAGCCATGGCCAACGGCGTGATCGCCGACGATTTTGAAAACAATGGGCTGCTGGATCTGGCCGTCTCGAGTTACGACGTCTGCGCCCCAATGCGTTTCTTCCACAACAATGCCGACGGAACATTTACCGATCGTGCCGCTCAAGCCGGGCTTTCCAGCGAGCTCGGCGGCCTCAACATGATTCAAGCCGACTACAACAACGACGGCTGCACGGATATCCTGGTGTTGCGCGGCGCTTGGGAATTTCCCATGCGAAAATCATTGTTGCGAAATAATTGTGATGGCACGTTCACCGACGTCACGCGCGAAGCGGGCCTTGCCGAACCCGCGACGCGCACGCAAACCGCCGTGTGGGCCGATATCGACAACGACGGCTTCCTGGACCTGTTCGTGGGCAACGAGAATGGCCCTAGCCAGCTTTTCCGAAACAAGGGCGACGGCACCTTTCTAGACATCTCTCACTCCGCCGGCGTGGACAAAATTGCCTTCACCAAGGGCGTGGTTGCCGCCGATTACGACAACGACGGATTCGTCGACTTCTACGTTTCCAATCTTTACGGCGGCAATTTCCTCTATCACAACAATCACGACCGCACGTTCACCGAAGTCTCCGAAAAAGCCGGAGTGCATCAACCGCAATCGCAAAGCTTTGCCACCTGGTTTTTCGATTACGACAACGACGGCTGGCCCGATCTTTTTGTTACTTCGTATTTCTTTTCCGCCGACGAAACTCTGCGCAGCTATCTTGCTCTTCCGCGAAATGTCCAGACGATGAAGCTCTACCGCAACATGAGGAATGGGACGTTCAAGGATGTGACGGTTGAAGCTGGCCTCGATAAGATCAACATGCCCATGGGCGCCAATTTTGGCGACGTCGATAACGACGGCTTCCTGGACATTTTTCTCGCCACCGGGGGGCCAGAGTACGGCGCTCTCGTTCCCAAAATGCTTCTTCGCAACAACGAAGGAAAATCTTTCCTAGACATTACTGCCTCGTCGGGCACCGGCGAGCTCCACAAAGGTCACGGCGTGGCTTTCGCTGACCTCGCCAACAACGGAAAGGAAGATATCCTCGTCTCCATCGGAGGCGCTACGCCCGGTGACGCGCACGAACTCCGTGTTTTTCAAAACCCCGGAAATGGCAACGACTGGATCACGATTAAGCTCGTCGGTGTAAAAACAAATCGCTCGGCGATCGGAGCCCGCATCCAACTGACCGTGGAGAATGAGGGCCGGCCCCCGCGCTCCATTTATCGGACCGTCGGGAGCGGCGGTTCGTTTGGCGCTTCACCGCTTCAGCAACATATTGGACTGGGCAAGTCCGCGAAAATCGCCGAACTGGAAATTTGGTGGCCGGCGAGCAATACGAAGCAGAAATTCTTGAATGTGGGCACAAATCAATTTATCGAAATCAAGGAGTTCGCCAAGGGTTACACTAAACTCGAGCGCCGGCCATTTCGTCTGGGGGGCGCGAAACCGGACGCCACAGACTTGCCAAATCGAGACGAGCAGAAACCGGGCGCGAACAGGTAGCGAGCTCGCAAGAGAGTTCATGACCCTGACTCAAATCAAGATGCGCATACTACCAACACTGTTCTTGTGTTGTTGTATGCCACTGAGTTGGGCTGGGGAGCGCCACACCGCATTCGGAGTGGTCCTGCAAATTGATCGCCCCCATCGTACACTTCGAGTTTCCTGCGGCGAGATTCCCGGCTACATGGACGCCATGGTGATGGACTTTCCAGTCCGCAATGCCCAGGACCTCGATGGCTTGCGGCCGGGCACGCTGATCGATTTCACCCTGGTAGCCGAAAAAGGCTCAACCTACGCGGCCTCCATTCGCGTGCATCAATTCCAGAACACGGATTCGGAACCGATGGCTGCTCGTCAGCTTAACCTCCTCGAGGATCTCGTCGGTTCAGGTCCCGAGGCGGCAAGGAAGCTGGAAATTGGCCAGCGTGTCCCGGATTTCCACCTTATCGACCAAACCAATCAACCCGTCTCCCTTTCTTCCTTTGCTGGCAAAGTAGTCGGCATCACCTTCATGTATACGCATTGCCCGCTTCCCAATTACTGCTTTCGTCTTTCCAACAATTTCAGCGTGGTTGGCAAGCGTTTCTCGGGTCACGTCGGACGCGACTTGATCTTATTGAACATCACCTTTGACCCCGTACACGATCAGCCTGAGGTTCTCGCTGAGTATGCGCGTAACTGGAATGCCGCTGGCGTTCGAGGATGGTATTTTTTGACCGGCCCAGTCCTCGAGGTGCAAAAAGTCTGCCATGAGTTCGGCATGAATTTCTGGCAAGACGAAGGCCTCATCACTCACGCCCTCCACACGGTCATTCTCGACCGGCAAGGAAAAATCGTCGCCAATCTGGAAGGGAACGAGTTCACCGCCCAGCAACTGGGTGACCTGCTCGACTCCCTGCTCGACGCGCCAAAGTAAGCCAAACATACTCACGTTTTTGCGCGGCGCCGGGTCTGTCTATCCACGCGTGGTCCTTTTCGCAAAAAGGCTCCGCAAGCGAGAAGCGCTCTATCATGCAGGGCAGCCTTCTGCGTACCTCCGCGTTCGCCAGCCATCGGAACGTATCGATCTGCTAGAAGAGATGAAGCGCCGCAAGCTATCGGAGGGATGGGCTGAGGCCTAGCCCATCTTGTATCTAGTGTGTCCGCCGCGCCTGGTTTCTCAATACCAAGCTACACCCGGCGAGCTCTCGAACGGAGGAAGTGCGTGGGTGAGAAGGGAACACTCCCACCTATACCGCTGCCAAGGATGGAGACTTCCGGACACTCACTCCGAAACCTTTACGGGGTTGCGAACGTCAGGCCAGCGGCTTTGTGAGATAATCCCGCCCATGAAGGCGACTATCGCCGTGATCCCCCGAGCCTTTCTCGTCCTTTCGGTTTCTCTCGCACCTCTACTGGCGCAGACGCCCAGTACTCTGCAGCAACAACCCGAGTTCATCCGGCGGGGTCAGCAATTGATGCGCGAAGGAAAGTTGGATGACGCGCTGGCCCTATATCGCGAGACTCTCAAAACTTCGCCGAATTCCGTTCCGGCCAACATCGCTGCAGGGAGTGTCCTCGACCTCAAAGGTCAAGGCGAGGAGGCCCGCAGCTATTTTGTGAAGGCAATCGTTGTTGCAGACACACCGGAGCACAAGGCAATGGCGCAAAGAGCGATGTCGATGTCGTATGCCTTCGAGGGAAATTGCAAGAAGACCGTCGAGTACGAACAGCATGTTTTCGACTACTACGGGAGCGTGAAGAACCTTTTTCAGCAGGGCGAGATTGCCGACGAGGCTGCTCGCGTTTGCATTGACTCAGGCGATTTGGACACCGCCTATTATTGGTATCAGGTAGGCCACGACACTGGACTGAAAGAACCCGAAATCAAACCGACGCGCCAAGACCTTTGGGAGTTTCGTTGGGAGCACGCGCAGGCGCGTATCGCTGCCCGGCGTGGGAATCAAGCCGACGCGCAGAAGCACGTCGCTACGGCGAAGAACATCCTCGACAAGGGAACCAATCCCGAGCAAGCGCAATTCCTTCCCTACCTGCGGGGCTATGTCGCATTCTATGCGGGGGATTACAAGACGGCCCTTGAGGAACTGCTGAAGGCGAACCAGAACGACCCGTTCATCCAATGCATGATAGGCCAAACGCAGGAGAAGCTAGACGACAAAGAAAAAGCAATCGAGTTCTACCGCAAGGCTTCGACAGCAATCGCTCATAATCCTCCCGCTGCCTATGCGGTACCGCTGGCCAAGAAGAAGATCGCCTCGCTGCCGAGTTAGGGTTTTTGGAGGCGATCTACGGCGGTGAAAGTGACCGGAAGATTCATGCGGCGCAACAACTCCTGAAACCGCGCATCGGAGCGCAGCGGATCGAACATCGGCTCCCTTTTCATGACCGCGAGCCCTTGCTCGTGTTGCTCGTAGGCCTTTTCCAGGTTCGTGATGGCCTGATCCTTTTCTCCCAGCCCCGCATAAATCCCCGCGATGTAGAACCATGGGACATAGCTTTGTTTGGATCGCGCTTTTAATTCCTCCAACAGCTTGCGCGCTTCAGCGCGCTCTCCGGCAACCGCGTAGGCGTATCCCAAGCCTCCTTTGTAGTCGGTGACGTTGGGAGAGAGGCTTACAGCTTTCTGAAATTCGGCAATCGCGTTCGCAAACGCTTCTTTGCGCAGATACGACATGCCCAGATGAAAATGGGCGTGAGCAAAATTGGGATCAATCTCGAGTGTTTTCTGCAATTGCTCAATAGCCAGGTCGTATTGCCCCGCGCTTCGGAGGGCATCACCGTGCACAACATTGATGATGAGCGAGAATGGGTCTAGCTGCTCTGCCAGTTTGATCTCGGCAAGGGCCTCTTCGTGCCGGCCAATTTGCGATAACAACTCGGCGTACCACTGGTGCGCAGTCGCATAGCCGGGATTCAGCTCAATCGCACGCCGGAATTCGCGCTCGGCCCCAGGCCAATCCCACTCATAATCTACTTTCACCGCCGCAAGACCGTTGTGCGCTTCGGCCAAGGAGTCGTCGAGTTCCAGAGCTGTGGTAGCCGCTGCCCGTGCTTTGGCGAAGGCCTCCTTGGCTGGCAGCAGACTGTATTCGCCGAGCAAGATGTAGCTATCGGCCAAGCCGGCATAGCCCAATGGGTAGTTGGGATCTTTTTGCGTGGCCTCATTAAAGTATCGGAGAGATTGCTGGAAGCCTTTCTCCGTTCGCTGGTTCAAGTAGAAGCGACCTTTGAGATAAGCCTCGTGGGCTTCCAAATTCACGGGCAGGGCACTGGCAAGGCGCGTCTTCTCCGCCGGCGTTACCTGGATCTTGATTTGCCGTGCAATCTCGGTGGCCACTTTGTTCTGCAAATCCAGCACGTCGCGCAAACTACCCGCATAACTCTCCGCCCAGAGATGCCGGTCCGAGGCTGCGTCGATTAATTGGGCCCGGATGCGCACTTGATCTCCAGAACGTTGCACGGAGCCTTCTAGTACCGCATCGGCGTTCAATTCTCGAGCGATTTGCGGGAGCGTCTTGTTGGTTCCTTTGTAGTGCATCACCGATGTCCGTGAGATCACACGCAGCGCGCTGATCCGCGCTAGGTCGGTAATCAGCTCGTCGGTCATTCCCTCCGCGAAATATTCTTGTTCGGGATCACCAGAAAGGTTGTTCAGGGGTAAGACTGCCAGGGAGTGAATTTCCGGCGGGCGCGAACCGGCAAAGATGCGCGTGCGAAGGTTACCGGCGTTAAACGCAAACAACAGTAGCGCTAACGTGCCCAAACTTGCGCCGGCAATCCACTTCCACGGCGTTCTTCTTGTCGAAGGAAGAGTCGCAGAAGCCGGAAGGTTCTCAGTCCTGTGCACTGCTTCGACCGCGCCGAGGAGACGATAGCCACGCCGCGGCACGGTCTCGATGAAACGCGGACTCTCAGCGGAGTCGCCCAGCACCTCGCGCAATCGGTTGACAGCTTTCTTCAGCGCCAGCTCGTAGTCAACGAACGTATTCCCTGGCCAGAGGCGTTCGCGAAGTTCTTCGCGCGTGACGATTTCCTGGGGATGTTCCAGCAGGACTTGCAACACTTGGAAAGGCTGGCCTGCGAGCTTTTGCCTCACGCCGGCCTTGCGAATTTCACCAGCTTCGAAGTCGACTTCGAAGACCCCGAACTTTACTACCCTTGGAGGGCTGGGCGTGATGACCATTGGGCCTGCTCTGGTCGGGACTGCGCGCAGTGTATCACGGTTCGCCGCCGATCTGCACAAGACCGCTCCGGGAACCTGCCGCAACTAAACGTGGAGAATCAACAACTTGCGATGGAACCAACAAACCACCGGCGAGGTTCTTGATCCTTCCGCGGGCTTTCAGGTAAGCGTGTGCCTCGAAGCCGGCGCAAGAGAAAGTAAATTACCATGACACTAGCAAGAATCCCTCGCATCGCATTCCTGGTTTTCAGCTCAGTTTTGCTGTTCGGATTTATTGGCAGCGGTGGAAGCGACCCGTCTAATTCGCTGACGCCGCAGTTCACGCCGACAGCGTCGGCGGCACAACTGGCCGATGGCGACCAGAGTTGCTCCGCCTCTAGTCTCCGCGGCACTTATGCCGTACCGGCGCAGGGCACCATCGTCGGACAGATTCCCGGTTTCCCGCCGCCGCCGTTTCCGATTGGCGAAGCAGCCCTCGTTTCTTTCGACGGAGTCGGGAATCTCTCCGGCAAGACGACAATTAATATGCGCGGCGTTGTCCTACAACTCACTTTTTCTGGAACTTGCATAGTCAATTCCGACTGCACCACTAAAACAACGGTTCGTAGCAGTCTGGGATTTGTCGTAGGCGATGCCACCATCTTGGTCCGCGGTGCGCGTGAATTCCGCGACGTTCAAACGGATTCTTTCCAGGTTGGCACTCGGAATGGCGTACGGATCGCAGACTGATGCCAAACGTCGGGATCGGCGAGTCAAAAAATAACGCTCTTGAAATCAACTACTTGTGCGCCTACCTCAGGAAGAGAAAGGAAGATTGGCTGCGGATTGACCAGCCCGCTTGCTAGTGAGATTGCTTGCACAAGGTTGCGTCCGGAGGTCGGCGAACCTAAGAGTTTTTTCTGGAACGTGAGCCAGTTTGATTCGTTTTTCCGATTAACAAGATAGCGAGTAGTGAGGGATTCCAATGACGGCTGCCTCCGGAAGAGAAAGGAAGACTGGCTGACCCAGCCAACCACAATTCTTTCGTGTGCACTGTTTGCCGCAGCATTGCCTTTAGCGGTGACGCAAGACGGGTCGGCACAGTCGGGGACGATGCCGGACTCGAAGGATAGCTTACACCTTTCGGTCGCAACCCTCGCTACTGAGGGTTGGATGGAAGCTCTCCCTGAAAAGACTGAGGATTAGAACCGAGAATAGGGAGTATTCAGTATGGCGCGGACGCGAAGATTCCTCTTGGTTGCTGCTTTTTGCGCAGCACCAATGTTGCACCCCGGCGAAGCTACTGCACAAACCACGAACGGGTTTGCTGCTTCCCAGTCGGTGACTCAGACACAAACCCCAGTCTGGCCTCAACCAGGTTCCGCCCCGAACGCTCAAGCGATTTCCCAGACGGGACTTCTTCCCCTCTTCGCGGTTGATGTGCAAATCGATCCCTCCTGGATTGATTCCAGCGATGTGCCGAGCAAGTCACCGCAATTCGGTCATTCTGGTGTGAATGATACTTTTCAGAAGGCGTGGGATGCACTAAAACCGTCAGGGTTCAACATGGTTCGTTTTCCCTTGGACCCAGGCGATCCAGCAACACCGGCGCGGCTAGCCAATTTGTGCGTTTGGGCAAAGGCCAACGGCGTGTCACTGATCCCCATCCTCAAGTACGTCAGACCCGACCGGAACGATAAATCTGCCATGGCCAGTGCGATCGGTACTTTTGTTTCGGCTGTGGTGTCCCGCATGCACCAGCAAGATGCCTCAGTGTTGGCGGACTACACGCAGATCGCGTACTACCAGTTGGAAGATTCCATGAATCATCTTGGGATTTATCCCAACATAACTCCGGACACTGCGCAACAATTGCTACTCAGTTCTGCGGACGCGCTACGCAACAGCGAAACGCAAGCCCTGCAAGGCACCCAAGTTCAGCCGACTCCCATTCTGATTGCCGCGTCGTTTGACTATGAGTTGATAAAGCAAGGCGCTATCGCCGGCATTCCCTTGGACGCAAAGGCGGAACTACAAGCTCGCACCTCGCTGAAACAATATCTGAGCGCTCTGGCGTCCGCCACAAACATTGATGCTTTCAACGTGCAATGGCTTCCACGGAGCATCAGTGCGGGGGATGTCGATCATTTTGCCCCGTTGCTCCGTGATCTCAAATCATCGATTGCGAAACAATTATCGCTGACTACGGGTTTCTCTACCGCGTTCAATTCACCAGACCAGCAGAGCAAATTCTTCACTCTAACCTTCACGAATCTGGCCGATTTTCGAGCGACTGACGGACCAACCAGCAGTTTTCTGGGAGTTGTTTTCCGTCAAGCTTTTACTGGCCCGCAAGCCAGCGCGAAGCCCCCTTCGACCAGTGGTGATCCTGGGCAATGGAATTGGAATGACAGGGCTCAACAACTCCTAGCTATGTGGTCCCAAGGTACCGCGTCAGATGCACTCTCCTGGTGGGTTTCCAAGGTTCAGGACAATCTGGGGATGCTTACCCTACAACCGAATAGTGCCGGCGGCATGGATGTGGTTTCCCTTTCCGCCCAGCAGGCCCTCCAACAGATTTCGTCAACCATCGCTCAAGTCAGCCAAAATGTCCCTACGCCTTCAGCAATGCCAGGGGCGACGTCATTCACTTCTCCGCAGTCCAGTGCCTCGCTACCACCCGGTATGGCCATGTCACAGAATGCGGCTCCACCTTACTCTGCAGCCATGGGAGTGCCGCCATCAACAACGACAGGCGGATCACCCTCGCAACAGCTCTTGATGACGATATTGCAACAATTCACGACGCAAATGACTACAGTTTTGGCCTCTAAAGTTGCCGGAACGAGCACCAACGCGAATCAGCTCAACAATTACAATCCCACCAATTTGAACTCCGGCGTGGCCGGCCAAGTTTCTCCTTATCCATCGACCACGACACCTTATGGAACGAATATGGCGGCACCGTACGCTCCGGGCCAAATGCCGAGTCAGCCTAACTCTCAACCTTTGGGGGCACCTAGCTATCCGGCTCAGCCCCAACCAAACGGAGCTGCCGCTGCTACGCTGATAGCGCTCGGGCCGCAGGATATTTCGGTCGATGTCCCTAACCCCGCCCTCGGTCAGCCTGTAAACATAATTGCGCAGGTTCACAATACCAGCCCGAACCAGGATGCTCCCGGGTTGACGGTCACCCTGGTGAATCCGGCCGTAGGCCTGCCGAATCAGCCGTCCCAGAATGGAATCTACGTTCCTCACTCTGGAACAACTCCAGTTCAGTTCAGTTGGATTGCGCCGAACGCCGGTGTTTTTCAACTTCAACTACAAGTCACTGACAGCACCGGAGCCATATTGGCTTCGATTCCAGTGCCTACGATTTCTGTCGGCAATCCGTCTGTTGCTGGAGGTACTGGGACGGCGGTCAGCACAACGGGCTTTGGTCCTACTGTGGGTTCCACGTCTTCGGCCGCAGGAAGTTCGTCTAGCCAGCCGGCGTATCCGGTTGGAGGACCGCCGTCAACGCAGCCAACCTCTATATCTCCATCATCTCCTGGGCAACCACAAATTGTCTTCTTCGGAACTGTTGATAGTAGTTCGCCTGCGACAGCCGGTCAGCTAGCGCCTTTGCTCCTGCAAATTGCTAACCCCTCGGCAACACCGCTGTCTCCAGTGCAAGCTCAACTATTTATCGATGGCAATCTCACACAAAACCAGGCTCTCGGTCCTTTGTTGCCGGGGCAAACTCGTTCGGCGATGTTTTCCGGCATTCCCGGAACGCCCGGGACGCACTCAGCGAGAGTCCTTGTGTTGACTGCTGATGGAGCTTCAGCCTCCTCATCTGCGAGCGTAGACACTACCAACTCGGTCACTTCGAACCCGGCCGGCACAACATCGGCACAGCCTGGCGTGACTGCGGGCGTTGGCAACAATCTAGTAGGGAAGGGACCGCTTACTGGGCCCCCCGCAACAACGACATCCACTCCAGTTCCTTCTCCAGGTGCGAAAACGGCTACTAATTATCAGAACTACTCGGCGTCGAGTCCGCAGATTTCCGCAAGTAGTTCTCAGGGAGCGGCGACCTCCGCTTCTTCCACCAGTACTCCTACCATCACCCCTAGGGCGTTAGCTTCGCCGCAAGCGACACTCAGCCACTCGGGATCCAGTTCTGCTAATGCCTCCGGCACATCGAAGAGTGTTTCGCCGGCCACTGCTTCCGGTGGAACTGGCGCAAGCGGTGGCTCCTCAAGCAGTACAGTGCGAACGATCACGCCTTCTAACCCTCCCAGCCCTTCTGGGCCCGCAGGCTCTTCTGCAGCCCCAAGGTCTATCTCTGGTGGATCTGGATCAACCGGAAATTCTGTTGTTGGTCAAAGCGGGCAAGTCCGCACCATCACCCCCGGAAACACGGGAGGTCCGACGGTCAATGCGAAATCGAGTGCAAAGTCCAGCTCTGGCGGGACGGCGGGTTCACAATCCAGCTCCTCCTCATCGGCTGGGTCCCAAGTACGAACGATCACACCGGGAAACACGAACACGTCTGCTAATTCCAATTCAAGTTCGTCGACGCGCTCCAACAAGAGTAGTTCGGGGGCGAGTGGCGCTACAGCATCAGCACCGGCAAAGCAGGGTGCGTCCTCTTCGAGCAAGCAGGGAACTATCGATCTGTCGCTATCCAGTGGAGACCTTCGTATCAACCCAAGTGCGCCACGAGCTGGTCAATCCATCGTCGTGACTGCTTCGATTCACAACCTTGGGACCGCGCCAGCGCAAGGTGCGTCGGTGGTTTTCCGTCTTCTTTCGGGGTCTCAGGTTGTCGCGGCTTCGCGGCCAATGAGTTTCAACATTCCTGGGCGCGGAACTTTTCAGGCGAGTTGGAGCACGGTTGTTCCGCAAGGGCGACAGTTCGGAGTGGTCGCGGTAGTGGTGGCGAATGGCGACGTCAATCCGGCCAACAACCAGGCGGATGTGGCGTTCAATGTCGCGGCTGGTTCGCGCTAACAGTTATTTGTCAAAGGAATGTGGCAATCCGGTTTGCGGAATACCGACGTTTTCAAGTCAGGACTTTCGATTGGTGAGAATTTCGATTCAGGGAGCAAAGAAGATGCAAGCACATGCTGAGGTTCAATCTCGATCTGCCTTGCGGTTCGCGAAAGCTCGAACACTCCTTGCCGGGTTCCTGCTGTTGCACGGGACGAACCTTCCTGCCCAGCAGACTACGCCCCAGGCCGCACCTCCCCGGCAGCCCATTCCGACGGGACAGCAACGTGCAGGGAACACCTTTGGCGCGGGAGTCCAAGGGAATGCTGCGTGCGGAATTGCTCACGCGTACTTGCCACCTCCTCAGAATTTTTCGGTGATGCCACAGCCGCCAGGTTCAACCATGGGAGCGGCTACTTTCCGCTGGACACCTGTTCGCAATCTAAGTTCGTCCGATGGCTACATTATCAGCTTTCAAATGAACGGGACTGGTCAAAGCATCGCCATCGGGCCAGATCAACGCATCGGTGTTGACGTCGGTCAAAATACCATTCCCTCCTTGCAGCTACCCTACAACGCAAACAGCTTCACCGCTACCAAGCTCCCTGCCAATTATCTGCTCAGGTTTGCGATCCAAACCGTTACGAAAATAAATGCTTCCAATAGCGTCGCTGCCCCCCTTCCTTGGGAGTGTGTCGGCGGTCCCGCGTACTACGGCGACCTAGTAACACTTACATCTTCCGAGCCCGCACCGTATCAGCTCGGCGTCCTTCCAACCCAGCCGCAGCCTGTGATTCCAGACGGCGATGACATCATTCTGTACGTTCACGGCGGGCCGGGTTCTCGTCTTGAAGAAGCCAGCGATCTGGTCAACCCGCTTATCGCCCTCGGATCCGCGTATGGCAGCAAACGATTCACGGTCATCTCGTTCGATCAGGTGAGTCAGGGATACTCATCCATGATTGATCCTCCTACACTCGTTCCGGCGCACCAAGCCGGCATGGACTACTACCCTCTGGTGGCCTTTAGCGAAAACTCCATCGTAGCGTTTGTAAATGCGCTAAAGCTCGAAAATCGGAACATTCACATTATTGGCGGGAGCACGGGGGGTGCACTTTCCCTGCGCATGGGGCACCGAGCCGATCTGCCGTGGGTCAAGAAAATTGTGGCATGGAATCCCGCCAGTGTGTGGAACACGTTCCACAGAAGTGGCCTGACTGACGCCGACGGCTGGATCAAGGGAATTGCGCTCGATCAGGCCTTTGGGCGGGCGACACAGAGTGAAATGAGTTGCGGCGGTAGTGACTGTCGCAAGGCTTACTTCGACGGCGTATTTGGTCCGGTACAACTGCCGCCACCGGTGCCCAACATGGCACAGCTTATTCTAAATGTACAACCAAACCCTGAAGAGTGGTACCGAGGGGACAGAGATAAGTACCCATCCAGCAAGAATACGCAAAAACCTCTTCGAGCAGAATGGCCGTGCAAATGGGATTACATCGGTGAAGCGCGGCTGGAACAGCAAGAGATTTACAATTCTTTCGGGCGCCAGTGGCACTACCGGCTCGGCACCGAAGAATTGCTATTTAGTTTTTTCAATAGTAATAGTGAATTTGGCTGGGTAGGCCCTGCCCACACTGCGTCAGGCGACTCGAACGATCCCGCTTATTATTCAGGCATCGTTAAGCCTACGATGCTGGTCGCCAGCGACGACGACGATTGGAACGAAGGATACGTACCACCAGAAGCCGAGGGCGCGCTCGCCGCCTGGTTAGCAACAGTTGGGGTCCCGGAACCTATGTCGGCCCTTATGGCTCTTGGGGGTGCCATAGCCGGTCCAATTTATCTCCAATGGGAGGATCGTTGGGCGCGAACGCACGTCATGGCGCCGCTAATGAAGAATACTCCGGGCTACACGCTATATGTGCCTGACACTGGTCACTCGATCCATAACGAACGCCCCATATTTTTCTCAGAACAGATCGTAAAGTTTTTTTCGAACTCCGGACCGACCGCGGGGCCGTTACAGCCTTGGCCGGGGCAAATCAAGTCGCCCCAAGGGGTTTTCGAGTTTGATGAGTCAAGTATGCCTGCAGAGAGCAACTGCCAGCCGCAACCAGTTTTACCTTCATCTCAATTTCCACTTCCGGATCAAACATTGCTCGATGCCGCACCAAATGATGCCCGGGACGCGGTCGGGTACCTCGCCGTACCGGCACAGTTCGGGGGCAATTTTCAGAACAACGCAAGCCCTGGTACGTACGGCTTACGGCTCCGGCCTGATTTGCGCGTTGCGGCGAGAGCAGTGCCTCAAGCCAAGTTACAAGCGGGATCCCCAATGGCAGCCTTAACCACTACGCTTGCAAAAGCTGCGACGGCATTCTACTCAGGGGACTTCGTCACCGCTAATGCATTTGCAGATCTTGCGGTCACTGGCCGCTCGGCCTACAGCACGCTTCAAAATCAACAGCCAACGACCGACGACATCAAATTTTTTGCGCGCCAGCTTTCGACGCCGACACCGGATGACACTAAGCTCCAAAAAGCAGCGCTCTACGCACTGACTCGGGCGTATGAAGTCGCGTGGGCCCTGCGCAACCCGGATACACAAACGGCTTTTCAATATCGCCCCGGGCTGGGCTACATTGCGGTCTCCGCAGAGGACGACCCTCCGGCCCGGCCAGTGAACGTTCCCAGCGGTCTCCCAATTTTCGGTTCAGACGGTAAAACCCAAATCGCTTCCTACCCACAATACGAAGTCCAAATAAGCATGTGCCCAGCAATGGGGCTGACGGACGCGCCGCAAGAGTGTCCGGCAAGAAATGCAAACACTGTGCCGATCGCGATCCGGTACTCGATTGCTTCAAGCGAGTCAGCTGCTGCCGCAACCGCTGCGGCATCGCGAGCGCCATCTTTAACTTTTTCACCGAATACTCTGCGAGCACCCATCGGCGCGGCGAAGCCGACCATTTTGGCAGGGAGTAGTGCAGCGCCAATCGTGTCAACATCTTCCAGCGCCGCGAGTCCTGCACAGGCCACATCAGCGTCTTCCGGTCCGGCGGCTCCTGCGCAAACAACGTCAACAGCGTCTACCCCCGCCGGTGCTACACAGACCCCGTCAACCGTAAGAGCCCCAGCCGGAGCCGTGATTGCTCAGCCCCAATTGACCCCAGCAGCGCCCATGCAAGCCTCCGTGCCAAAGCAAGCTCAACCGCAAACGCCAGCGCCGGCGCAAACGCCCATGCAACGGTCAGGGCAAGTACCAATGCCCGCGCTGACCGTATCCGCGTGTCCTAGCATCGACGGCCGCTCGTGCCTGCGGCCCGGCCAGCTTCGGCCATTCATAAACGGTTCGCAAATCATGGACCTGGTTAACGTGACAAGTAATGGCGCTCCTGTGGCCGCTGCCACTGTTATCGTTCCCGGTCAAAACATTGCAGTCCAGACCAATCCGAACGGGACAGCTGTCGTCATCCACCAACCGTGCCAAACCCGAACCACACCTCCCTCGCCGGTTGCTTGCGCCGCGTCGGTCAGCAAGTCCGGATACCGGCCGTTCACTCTTGCGCTGCCATAACCAAAGCAGCTTGGTGCACTACGTTCTCTCAAGCGCGTTGTAGCAGGAAACGTCAGAAAGGATATTCATGAGGCGAAATTTTCCACGGCGCGAATTCTTGAAGCGGGTTTCCTATTCCGCTTCGAGTCTGCTTGCCGGAGGAATGGCTCTGCCAAGCCTCTTTGGCCAACAGACAACACCTCCGCGCAGTCCGATACCACCGCGGCTCACACCCATACAACCCATTCAGCAGATTCAACAAGCTACTCCGATTCGCTCCTTCAACATGGTTGCATTGGGTGATTCGATCATGTGGGGACAAGGTCTTCCGGAAGGCATGAAATTCCGCAACACGGTGGCGAGCTGGATCGAAGCGCAATTTCAGGGGACCCGCAAAGTAACTCAGGTCTGCTGGGCACACTCCGGAGCGAGAACGGGCTGGGGAGCTTATCCGGCCGACACGAGCGGGGCCGACCCTGACACGTTCTACATGAGCAGGAATGGGTACCCGTACCAGGGCGAAGTACCGTTTGGCTATCCGAGTGTGTCATTCCAGATCAGCAAGGCCGTCGCCGATTTGCAAGGAAGAGGCATCGGACCTGCAGATGTCGATTTGGTTCTGTTTGACGCCGGAGCCAATGACATCTCCATCTCGAATATCCTGAACGTGGGAAAGGTGGAAACGAATCTGGCAAAAGGAGAGATAGCGAATGGGCCAAACTGGGTGAGGACAAACACAAATTCGATGGTAGTGGGGCATATGAACAATCTGCTCACCCAGGTCGTGAACCAATTCCCAAATGCAGCGATTGTCATGACCGGCTACTATCCACCTGTTTCGGAAAGCACCGATCTCTTGCTTCTCACCGCGTACTTGGCCATTCTTGGACTGCCGACAGGCATCCCAACGGGCGTGTTGACAGGACTCGGTCCCGACGTTCTGGTGGACATAAGTATTGTCCTGAAAGGCAGCATCCTCGTGGCTCCCGCGCTGCGGAGCGCCTTAGCTCTACGCTCACAAGCCTTTGCGCAGACCGCCTTCAACGGCTTTAGTGATCTCGTAAACCAAGCCAATCAAGGTCTGGCGTCCCCCCGTGTGGCTTTGGCTTGGCCACAATTTGACGACGACAACTGTTACGGGGCGCCCAACCGGTACCTTTTTGCTGCCGGTGAATACTTGGGCGATGAAATGCGCGGTCGCAGCAGGGAAGCGCCTCCCGGGGACTGGTCGACTAATGCGGGAATTGCGTATTACCGAAGTGAGGAATGTTCAAAGTTTTTTCCTTCAGATCCAACTTGTTTTGACGCTTCCATAGGTCACCCGAATGAGCTAGGGGCCGGCGCTTACGCGGATGCAATCACCGGCCAGTTGCAAACGACTCTGCGTGCCAAGCTTGGATTGCCTGCGCCAAAGTCCATGATTCTGAGGATCGTTCAGAGTGGAACGGAACAGCTCCCAACGAGATCCTCTGGAAATCAGCCGCAAACTTGGCACTGGGTAGTGGTCTCCGCCGCCGACGCTCAGACAGGAGCTCTCCTGCCCGCCGCTTCAGTGCTTGTCAACAGCCCGGGAGGCCGTGATCTTGGGCCGGCAAATCTCCCCTACCACTGGTATGGCGGGATAGCAGGACAAAAGATTTACTACATTTGCCATCCCAAGGTGGTTCCACTCGGAGCAATAAGGTCCCCAGGCCCCATTCCGCACGGCACCGGCGGCAGCCCGGCCACGATTCCCTGCATGCTGTCAGTCACCGCGCCCGGCTATACCGCGCAAAGCATTGCGTTGCCGGCGTCGGGCCGAGTCTAACGGCGTGGAACGGTGTGGTTGAACTTTTGTTCGACAGGAGGATCAGATGAGGATGAAACGTTCAATCGTTGGGTGCTTGATCATCGCAATTACCACAAATATGGGGTTAAGCGCATCCAACTCTTACTTAGAATTCCGTCACGAGCCTGAAGGCCAGCAGTCTTCTGCGCCATCCGACGAAGTGCGCTTCCCTGTGGCTCATGCGCACAAGGCCGGCTCGTTCTGCGAGGGCTACCTCTATATTTCGCATCACAGCGTGCGCTACGAAGTCATCAAGCCGGATAAGGACAAGAATCACAGTTTTGACATTCCCCGGTCGGAGTTGAAGTCCATTGGTCAATGGGTTTTCATGGGCAACACAGAGCAAGCCACTGAAATCAAGACGGACAGTGCGGTCTATCACTTCTGGTGGATGCCTAATGAAGACGACCTCCAAACCGGGCAGCCAACGCGATTTAATACTCGTGACGCGGCGGCTCCGGAAACCCTCATCAAGGCCATCAAGCACCCTGCTACGGTGCTCGGAAGCAACGGCGGATCGAATCAGCAACCGGCGGGTAATTCCAGCAAGCATGAAGAAGAAAGCACAGACATCGTTGGTACTTGGAAAGGCCAGCACAGTGAAACTAATTTCACGTTAGTCCTTAATTCGGACAATTCTGGATCGCTGAATAGCCGCAAGGTACATTGGAAATTGTCCGCCAAGACTCTAACCCTTTCTTCTTCCGATGGCACATACAAGTACGGAGTCTCTCTTTCTGCAGACTCCATGTCATTGACTGGCAACGATCTAAAAAAGCCTATGCTCTTGGAACGCGTTGCTCACAATAAACTCCCTGGCCTCTTCACGCCCGAGGCAAAAGCTGCCCCGGAGCTGCCTATTCAGGGAAATCCGCCTTTGACTCAGGCACTTGTCGATCAAGGGGTCCAGTTCTTCGAATGGCTGCTTGACGCCCCTTTTACTCAGGAGCAACGTACTCAATTTCGCGACTCTCTGGTGCGTTCGTGGAAACAACACAACCAGGAAGAGATCAACTCTACGATGAACGCCTTGAAGTTTCAGGAGCAGCTCAACTCCAGGTCTCCAGAGGAACGAGAAATAGTTAGGGCGAGCCTCTGTCAAAAGTTTCTCGAGGGGATGCGTCAAACTCCGAATCAGGTGCTCTCGAAATGGATCCTAAGCATTTATGACTCGGCCCACAAACCGATCGCCAAAGGCAATCCCCCTCTTACTTCGCAGGCTGCCGATGCTTATGCCGAAGTCGTCGCCTTTATGATTCACGAATGCCTGGGGAAGCAGGCCATAAATGCAAACCGGCAATTCAAGGACATGCTCGCCAAGAGCCTCGCGGCGCAGTATAGCGGATACCCGTCTGATCAGCAGAAGCAGTTCTCTCAAATGCCCGTTCTCTGGAAAGTGCTCCGCTCCAAGTGGCCGCAACTCTCCAAGTCCGAGAAGCAGGAGTTTCGCAAACAATGGACTCCCACCGCCCAGAATTTGCTGTCCAGTGTTTCGTCCCAAACTTCATCAACACAGCAGTCAGACTCGTCGTCGGACGGTTGCAGCTCTCCGGAATTGAGTTGCAGCAGCGACTACGCCGAACATCGATTCGTCGAGAACATGGCCAATAGTTCTTTTGCGTCGACTATCAGCTTGCATATGTCCACGTTCAGGTAGGCCAATGAACTGAGTTCGTTGATCACCGCAAATTTGCGCTGTTCTCAAATGGCGACATGCATGGGTTCTCGAAATCGAACGTGATCGGCGATACAAACCCCATCGACATCGAGTCCTCCGTCAACGGTCGAACCCGGAGGCGGGGTACCGCCGCTCGGGCACTGCATCCTCTGCGCCCGGGCAACCCCGGAAGTGCTAGGGTAATCGCCAGGACCGCAAGTATGACTAGTCTGGTTCGAAGCATCGTGCTCCTCCTTTGGCCCCTGGTGAGGATGTAAGAATCCCTAAAGAATTCCTTGAGGATTCATAATCAATCTCGTCCATTCTCCCGGGGTAGGGCGGATGGGTTAGCGCGATTGCTGTGGTCGCGCAATTAGGCGAACCCTTACATTTGCTCTCGGGTGTTAACTTGCAGCCACGCATAACTCGCTGCAACGCCGCATCGAAATTCTGCCTATGAAGAACTCAGGACCTCTCGTTTCATCCCAAGTGTGCCCAACTCTGGTTAACGCGGCCAAGTGCCAAATCGTGACCCGGCGACGGCAAAACTCTTCATGGACTTATGGAACAAAAAACAATGAGGACTGTGCTTCCGGGTGCGATTTCCACTTGTCCGGCAACTTACCAGAGTTGGGCGGATAAATCGCGTCAGCAGAAATTAAAAAAAGGCGGCTCGAAGGAAGAGCCGCCCTGGAATTTCTGCTGTGTTGAGTTCTCAGCTAGCGTTAGCGATGCCTATTGCTTGTTATAGACAGACACGTCGTTCGTTGCCTGTCCGGCTGCGTTAGTACCCTTCGATGTAACAGTCGTAACTTTTCCATCGTGGGAAACCTTGACTTTAGATGTTCCAATTACTTTGCCGCCTTGTTTCAAAGTCGCGTCGAACGTGTTGGAGTCGATGCGCGTGGCGGAGATGCTGTCCGCCCCACTAGGCATTGAACCCGTGATGGCATTGTCCTTGCCGTCAAAGCTGACCGCAAAGCTGTATGCTACGGCGGTTCCATCCGCGCTAAGTCCGTCGAAGGTATATTTGACTCCATCGCCTTGCGCTTCGACGGTTCGTGTCATGCTCTTTGGTCCCGGGCCGGGATTGAATTTTGACTTTTCCGGATTCAGCTTCCACGTTCCCACCAGTGGATTACTTTGGGCAAATAGCGGGCCGGAGGCAACTACAGCCAAAATCCCAATCGCAACAAACTTTAAGAGGTTCTTCATTTGTCTTTCTCCTTTGATTCTATGTTGAATATCTGGCCTGAAACCGCTGGCGTCCTGGGTGTGCAAACCTGTACGTCGAACAGGAGGTAGGGCCTCGCGCGAGGGAATAAAAAAGAACTTAATCGGTTCTGCCCTGTCGGCGCTCGATGCGAAGCTTGTCCTTTAAAGAAACTGCGAACGGACTGAGAAGCGGGAGTCTCGCCTCAAACAGCGAAACCACGAACTGATACTGTTCCTCAAGAGTGCGCGTGTCAAGGAGAATCGAAAACTTTCTTTGTGCAAAAAGAGCGACAGCGGGTTCATCTTAGGCTTTGTCCGTCACTGCTCGCCGCATCCGAAATCAAGAATTTGTTCATCGGGGGCCGCCAAGATGTTCGGGAAAGTGCAACAATGGCTGCGCAGCCCCGATTGACCACCGGGTTTTTATAACAAGAGCCGTCCGTATACATATGAATTGCACGTGGGTCAACTACCACTAGGAAGTACCAGGAAATACCTTTACAGGCGCGGCTTGAATGGGCGTGCCGCCTATACCGGCGACAGTTCGCGCCAGCGTTGATAACGCACCACCATGTTTTTCTCCAAAGACTGCACAATTTGCTCCAGAGCTGCTTGGTCGTCACCCACGCTCTTCGCCCATTCCAGATGCCTCGTCAAAATAGCCAACTCCTGAATCTGTCTCTCCTTACCCGGCGCGTCGTCGGTGCGGGGGCCGCACAGCGACAGGCGTGCATATCAGCGTCTATCACTTTCAGCAGCTTTTGTTGACTGAACATTTAGACACCTCGGTGATGGTGCAAGCGAACCAATCCGGTGATGAGTTCTTGGTCACGATGGGTGACCCTCCCTTTGCGAAAGTGTACCTCCCTGCTATGACTCATTGTTCAGCGATGGCTTGCTAGGCTCCATATGAACAAAATCACGGAGTTGATAACAACCAACACGGTAAAAAACACCAGCATTCTTCTTATCGAACGCGCAGCTTCATCTTATCCCCTTGTCAAGAACTATCGTGTTTATGCGGGTATTTGAGTTATGGCGGAGAGGGTGGGATTCGAACCCACGGTACGGTTTCCCGCACGCTCGCTTTCGAGGCGAGTGCTTTCAACCGCTCAGCCACCTCTCCGCGGTCGTTGTAGTTTTAATCGTAACAGAGCGGCTTGTTTTTCGGCAATGAAGCACTCGCGCCTGGTGAGATGAAGGGTGGGCTCGTTCGTTTCGCTCAGGATAAACAAGGCCCGCCCCTTAGGCCAACCAGAGTCGGAGTCTCGTGGGTTAGCGGCGTTCGGCGAAGAAAGATTGGAGGATGGCGGCGCATTCGGCGGCTAAGGTGCCGGAGGTGATTTGTACCTGATGGTTTAGTCGCGGATGGGAGAGGATCTCGAAGCAGGAGCGGACGGCGCCGCCTTTGGGGTCGTCCGCGCCGTAGACGAGGCGCGGGACGCGGGCTTGGATAATGGCGCCGGCGCACATGCTGCAGGGCTCGATGGTGACGTAGAGGGTGGTGTCGGCCAAGCGGTAGTTGCCGAGGAGGCGGGCGGCTTCGCGGAGGACGATGATTTCAGCGTGGGCGGTCGGGTCGTTGTCGCGGATGGTGCGGTTGCCGGAACGAGCTAGGATCTTGCCGTCGTGGATGAGTACAGCGCCGATGGGCACTTCGCCGGCGGCTGCCGCAGTGCGCGCTTCGGCGAGCGCTTCTGGCATGAATTGGAGCGGAGGTTCCATCTTCGGCGAGAGAATAACACGCGTTAAGAGGGGAAACCGAATTTACACTCCCGAGCACTGAGAACAGAGAGGACAGGAGAGCAGAAAGAGCGCAGCCATTGCTTGACAATTGGGGAGGGGAGAAACAAACTAGGCGCATGCGCGAACTCCTGGAGCGATTGTTTCAAGTGGATTTTCTGAAGGGCCTCGCGGTCACCTTTCGGGCGCAGAATCCCAAGAATATTGTTACCGAGCAGTACCCGCTGGAGCGGCCCATGGTGGCGGAGCGGTATCGCGGCGCTCCTCGGCTGAACAATAATCCGGAGACGGGTGAAACGCTATGTATTGGCTGCAATTTGTGCGCTTTGGCCTGCCCGGAGAACCTGATCGTGGTTGGCTGGCAGCGCGACGACGCCACGCGTCGGAAAGTGCTGACGAACTTTACCTATGATACTTCGCGGTGCATGTTCTGTGGGCTCTGCGAAGATGCTTGCCCCGTGGATGCCTTGGAACTGACGCAGGATTTCGAAATGGCTTACTTCACGCGCGAAGGCGCGATCTGGGATCGTCACCGCCTTGAGCAGGGACCCACACCCGCGCGATACACCCGCTAAAGATCTCGAATGGAACTTCGCAAAGATCCCATTACACAAAGCTGGGTAATCCTGGGGCAGAGAGAAGCACGCGGCGATGTACCGGAGGAGTGTCCGCTGGAGCCCGCTAAAATTGAAAAGCTGCGGTCCATTCTGACGTGGCCGGCGGAGGGAGCATGGCAACTCCGCGTGCTGCCGCACCCTGATCCCCTTTATCACGTCGAGGGTGAGCCGGGGCGCGTTGCCGAAGGGATGTACGACAAAATGGTGGCACTGGGCGCCCACGAAGTGATAGTGGAAACGCCCCTGCACGATAAACGAATGTCGCAATTCAGCGACGAAGAGATTGAGCGAGTGTTGTGGGTGTGGGGGGCGCGCATCGCGGATTTGAAGAAGGATGCGCGGTTTAAGTACGTCAGCGTATTCAAGAACCAAGGTAGGCTGGCGGGAGAAGAATGGCCACACGCGCATTCGCAGGTGACGGCCACGATTTTTGTGCCACGGCGAATCAAATACGAACTGAGCTCGGCGCACGAATGGTTCAAGGACAAAGAGCGATGCATTTTTTGCGATATGGTGCGACAGGAAGAGAAGCAGGGCAAGCGGATCGTGGATGTGCAAGGCGAGTACTATGCACTGTGCCCTTATGCTTCGAGGGTGCCGTATGAAGTCTGGCTGATGCATCGTCAGCATAATCATTTATTTGAGCAGCCGCGGCCGGGCTCGAATCGCCGGCAATTGGCTGCGTTGCTGGGGCGGGTATTGCGGCGGCTAGAGAAGATGGCGCCGGCATTTCATCTGGTCGTGCACACTTCACCCAATACAAGGAACAAAAAAGGTGAATTGTCGGGCTATTGGAAGACGCTGTCTGACGATTACCACTGGCACGTCGAGATTCTGCCGATCGTAGAGAAGACTAGCAAGTCTTACAGCATCAAAGAAGTGTACTTCAACGCGGAAATGCCGGAGCAAGCGGCCACGAATTTACGAGCGTTGGACCCCAATTCATGAAGCAAGGCCATCGGAAACCAGAGGAGCTCGGCCGAATCTTTCTTAACCTTCTCCTTTTGCTGTTTTTCGTCGTTTTTTGCGGTGTTTTATACTTAGTGAAGCGCCCCCTTCTGCGCTTTACGGCGGAATCCTGGATCGTTGAGGATACACTCGACAAAGCGGATGCACTCATCGTTTTGGGTGACGACAATTTCTATGCAGATCGGGCCACTCGGGGAGTGCAATTGTTCAGGGAAGGGAAGGCGCCCGTGATTGTTGCGAGCGGAAGACGCCTGCGGCCGAACGCGGGGATCGCGGACCTGATGGAACACGATCTGGTCGAGCGCGGAGTGCCCAAAGATAAGATCGTACGGTTTGCGCACGACGCCGATGGCACGCTGGAGGAAGCGCAAGCGCTGGCGGGGCTGGTAAAAGGGAAAAAATGGCGAAGCGTTATCGTGGTGACGTCGAATTTTCACACACGGCGGGCGCGGTATATTTTCCGGCACGTCTTTCCAAAGAGCGTAGAGGTGCGCGTCGCCAGCGCTCGAGATGGAGACTTCGATCCCGACCACTGGTGGGAAAAGCGCAAATCGATGAAAGAGTTAACACGGGAGTTTGCCGGGATGATGGTGACATTATGGGAGTTGCGGGGGAATAGTGAGACAAGTGAGACAACGCAATCGGTTGTGGATTTGAGAGCACTAAATCCGCAATTAGTGGTATAGCCCTTCAGGAAACACCCCAGATTTGCTACTGCCCATTCTTGTTTACAGCGGCTAAGTCGTGTACTATGTTGACTCTTCCGAGTCGCAGTTCCAACCAGCCCTGCGATAAGCGGCTTCGAAAATCCAATTTTCGATGTCGAGGTGTCCTATGTGGAAAAAAGAAGATGCGAAGCCTGAGGTAATTCCGGGAAACCTCGCAACTCCCGCGAGTTCTGCGACTCCGAGCGTCCCGGTAAGAGCCAGTACGTCTTTGTCGGCTGAAGCCCTTCCAACGCCATCACGCGCGGCTGCTTGCATCAGCCAGGGAATAAAAATCAAAGGTGAAGTTACCGGCAGTGAGGATCTGTTCGTGGACGGCGTGGTGGAGGGAAAGCTCAGTCTCACCACGAACAGTTGTTTGACGGTTGGACCGAACGGACACGTGAAAGCAGACGTGAACGCTCGCGAGGTCATCGTGCGCGGAAAAATCGATGGGAAAGTTACTGGCCGGGACAAGGTGCAACTCTGGAGCACCGGTGAAGTCACTGGAGAAGTGCAAACAGATCGCCTGGCAATTGAGGACGGTGCACTGCTGCGGGGCAGAGTCGAGGCAGGAAAGCAGCCAGGTAAGGCGCCGGAGGTCAAGGCTTCAGCGGCCACGGCTGGGGGCAAGGCGGCGGAAACGGCGTCCTTAAATTCCGGAACGGCGGCTGACTGACGATGAGCTTCTTCCATAAGCTGGGTCTCGGGATGGGCAATGGCACGAGCCGCGGCGCTTCACTCCCTGTACATGCAAGCGCACGTTCGCGCACGCCTGGTGTTCCAGTTTCCTCCGTAGGCTCTACGCGCGCGCCGGAATCGCCTGAATCAACGCGAGTCTCGAACGGGTTGAAAGAATTCCTGTGGAATCTCGACGGGCTTGGACGGGGTACGCTACTAGATCTTGGACCAGCTTGGCAAACGACTCTGAGTTTTTTTATCGAGCGCGGTTTTCGTGTTTCCTCGGAGGATTTCCTTCGCGGCTGGAAGGCGTTTCTGAGCGAAGAGGAAAAGCGGCTGCGCGAGGACGCCGATGCTTGCGAAACCCTGGATATGACGCCGAATGGACGAGCGACGCGCTTCCTGGCGGAAAACCTCAAGTACCCTCGCGCTTCCTTTGACGCCGTACTCTTGTGGGATCTGCTGGATTATCTTGAACCCATGCTCGGGAAGCAGATGGTGGCAAATTTAACCGAGCTCTTGCGGCCAGGCGGGGTGATCCTTGCGTTGTTTCACAGCAAGAAGCCTGAAGGCTTTCAGCGTTATCGAGTGGCAGATTCGAATACCTTGCAAGTGATATCCTCCGCGGTCATCTGCCCGGCGCAAAAGATTTATCAAAACCGCGAGATCCAGGACCTCTTTTCCCGATTCCGCACGATGAAATCGTTTGTCGGCCGCGACCAGTTGCGCGAAACACTCTTCATCAAGTGATAGTTGTTGAAAATGCCCGATCCACGACGCGCTGTCGTGCGTTCACCGTCTGTTCGCTTGCATCTTACAAATTTGAGGAGTACAAGCAGATCGTGAGCTCAAGGAGCTCCGGAGGGATCATGACTCCACCGGGCTTAGAGCTGCACCAAAACTGACACACCGCTTTTGCGGTGCGCGTCGCTCGCGAAACATACGTGCTTCTAGCGCGCTTCCGAGACGACACAGTCAAGAAACAAAAAGGGGGGCCGCCAGGCTCCCCTTTTTGCTCTCTGGAATGTTTTCGAGTCAGTGTTGCACGGAAGCTTTGTGATGATTGCGGTGCCGCTTGCTGTTGGTGTGCCTGCGATTGTGGCGGTCATGCGACGATGCCTGATTGCCGGCTTGCGTCTGCGCGGGAATCGTCTCTTTTTGTGAAGCCGATTGCATGGCGGAAGCTTGCTGCGGGGACCCGAAAAGCACCGGCGTTGCGAGGAACAATAAAATACGAACGATTCGTTTCACGACAAATTCTCCCGAGTGAAATTCCCTGTAAAGCTATTAAATCACAGGTTGGCGAGAAAGTCTCCGGGAATCAGGGCCAGCCATGCAAAGAATTAGCGCGTGAGGGCTTGTGTCGGTTGCAGACGTGTGTTTGAGCAGCGGCCAGCGTGATTTTAAAGCGGGCGGTGAAGGCGCCGTCTAGCCGCCGAACTTAAACTGTTCCAGCCATTGAATGGCTTCTCGCTGGTTGGCAATGATCTGCGCCTGCCATAACAACGCAATGGACATGCAGCTCATGGAAATAATGCAAAGGATGATAACGAGTCCAAGGGTGGACTCGTTAGCGGGAAGGCGGAAAGTGCGCTTAAGCCAAGCCATGGTTCTCCTAGTACTCGGTGGGCTCGCATGCCCCTCATCGTGCGAATCCGAGTCGGCAACGCCACGTCCGAAGTGATTCCAATGATTTAGTTGGCAATCGAAGGGCCAAGATTTTACGAATGCGTCGAACATCTTATCTCACGGAAACTAGATGGTTTGTGCGGCAATTGGCTGGAATCCATCGTTTGTTCCGAGTTGGCAGTGTGTAAATCGACGCGTTTTTGCGCAAGATTTTTCCCACACTGCTAATTCTTTGCAACTACAGCGGCGAGCAGGCGCTCCCACATGTCCGGAGCGTGGAGTGACAGATGGCGGGCGTGCAGAGTGTCAGGCCGCTCGGAAGCCTCTCCAGCTTCGCGGTCAGTCAGCAGGATGGTGCGTTCGCAAAAAGGGAGGATCCCAGGTGCTAGATCTGGTGTCGCGATCCCCAGAGTGTGCGCATGGTAACGAAGCGCCCGGTCGTAAAGTTTAGCGAGCTCGCGGATCGAGCGCTGGACGCTGGAGCCGATAGCGGCGGACCAGAGAACGCCGTGCTGCCGGAATTGCAGTCTGCGATTGCCTCCTTCTGCCAGGAACTTTCCGACTTCTTCCTCCGAGGCGCCGGCGAAGAAAAAAATGACGTCGAAATCTCGTTGCCGGGCAAATTCGGCCTCTTTTTGGGGCAGACCCGTGTTTTGCGCGAGTTCACGGGGGGATAGGGAGCGCAGAGTCACGACTGGCACACCAGTGTCTTGTGAGAGAGCCTGCAGTGCATCAGCGGCTGCCGGCAGGGCTTCCGCGACGGGTACGCATGTAAAGCGCCCAAGCCGCACGGTTCGGGCCTTGTTCCTCCCAGCTGCATCGGATGTCGGCCGCAAATGAAAATAGCCCTCGGGCAGATAAACTGCGCACCCATCTTCCGCGATGAAGGGATGGGTGTGTGCGTGTTTGCGGCGGGCATCATCAAATTGGAGGCGAGAGCGGCTGGTCAGCCAGACAGCAGGAATGGCCTGGTGATCGAGCGCGGCGGTGAATTCATCGAGGCCCCGGAAGCTGTTTCCTCGCAGCGGGATCAGCGTATCGACGGCAATGTAGAGGACATTGGATGTCTGGCGCAAGCGTGGCTCCGAGATGTCGAGATCCCATTCTATCGGAATTTGGAATGGCCTTGAGCCGCGCAAAATAGAAAGGCGGGCAGAAGTGCTCTGCCCGCCTTGTACCGTGCCCGGTTAATTCGACCGGGCTTCTGTTTGTGGTCTTCAGTTCCCAGACTTCGTGGAGGCGGCCGTCTGCGAATTCGCCTTTGGGATGCTGACGTATCCACTGATGGTGTTCTTGCCCACCTTATTGACCACGAGTTCTTCGGGAATATGCGTGCCGGAGGTATAGAAGAAGATCGGCTCGTTCATCGCGCGATTCTTTTTTTCAAATTGCTTGTCTTCAACGGTCATGGCGGCGCTGAACTGACTGCGCTTTTCGTTGACGCCCTTCAGCTCCACGGTGACATTGCCCACCTTTTGCGGCTTGTTCCTACCAACGATGCTGAATTCAACGTAATCGCGTTCGCCCAAGCGGCGGAGCTGGTCGATTTCATCATGGTTGCGGGCGATAAGCGTGCCCATTTCGCTGCGGGCCATTTTCAGGTCTTCGCGCGTGGCATCCAGATCGGTCTTGACGCCGACCACCTTGGTGTCAACGGTCTTTACATCATCAGTGGTGGCCTTGGTAGCAAGTTCCGAGTGTACCGAGGTGTCCAGCGCGGTCAGCTTCTCAGTAGTCGATTCGTTGAGCTTGGCCGATTCCTCGCGAGCCTTCTTCAGCTGCCCCTGGGTAATCTTCAACTTGCCGGTGACAACCTTCAAGTCGCCTTGCAGATCCGTGCTGGCCTTTTCGTCTTGAGCCAGACGATCCTTCAAGGAAGTCATGTCCTGCTGCATAGCTTGTTCTGCCGTCTTTAGCTGCGCCGTAACCGCCTGCTGGGTGGAATCGAGCTTCGAGGAGGCATTCCACCCAAATGCTAGCCCGCCAATAGCGATCAAGCCCAGAACGATAACTGCTGGCAATGTCCAGGCTGGTGCATCCGTCCGCGTTTCCAAGATTCTATCGTCTGACATATTAATCTTTCTCCTCACCCCGTTTAGGGTACCGTCGCCGTGTTACCCGGCCTGTAAAGCAAAGATTGCATGCCAGAAGCCAAAGAAGAAAAGGCCAGGATAGCGGTAAGTGATAGAAGGCTAGAAGGTTGTGATCGGCAAGCAAACTTGTATGCAGTACTAGTCCTAGCAAAGTTTACGCGAACAGACAGCGAACAGCGGATTTTTTGCTTGGCGAAGAATTCAGTCGAATTGGACTCCCAGAGTTCGCAGGTCCGTTTGGAGCTGTTCCGGGGATTGGAAGGTGATCCCGGCCATACCCAGTCGTCGAGCCGCTTCGGCATAGGCGGCAATATCGTCAATGTAAACCGCCTCCTCGGCTCGTACCTTGCAGGCCTTGAGGGCTTCTCGATAGATAAGAGGGCTCGGCTTGCTCGCCCCGACGCGGAAGGAATAGATACGAATCAGAAAGAAACGGAAGAAGGGGAACCGCGCCTCCTCGTTTGACATGTGGATGGCGTCGGTATTGGAAAGCAAGGCCAAGCGGTAGTTTTTGGAGAGCTTCTCCAGAAAGGCTTCCGGTTGGATAGGATTGGGGTCGAGGGCACGATTCCAGACTTCCGAGAACTGCTCGAAACTAAGTGCGACGCCCAACCGCTTGGTTAAATGAAGGTGCCAGTCTCGGGGCGAAATCCGTCCTTCCTGCCAATCGAACCAGCGGGGGTCTTTTTCGATCGCGGACCAAATCTCTTCGGGCTTCAACGGGATGCCGGAAGCCAGCCCCTCCATGGCACGAGAAACGTTCACGCGGATCAAGACTCGTCCAATATCAAAGATGATCGCGCGAAACTTGGGGAAGGCACAGCTCACTTTTCCTCAGCCGTCGGTGCCGCCGCCCCGCTCCTAGCACGCAACAGGCTGACGATCACGGGAAGAATGGAAAAGAGAATCACCACCGCAATCACGTAATGGATACGCTGGGCGATGTTAGGGATTAAGTGCCCGAGAGAATAGCTGCCTAGGATCAAGGCGCCCACCCAGAAGATGCCGCCGAAGATATCGAAAGCGAGGTAACGGGTGTAGGGCATTCTGGCCGCGCCAGCTACCGGGGGACAGAACGTTCGAACGATAGGAACGAAGCGGGCGAGAATCACGGCGCGCCCGCCATACTTTTCGTAAAAATCATGGGCGCGCTGGAGATGGCTTCTCCGGAAGAAGAGCGAATCTTCACGGCGATACAATGCCGCGCCCGCCGAGCGGCCGATCCAATAGCCGATCTGATCGCCTACGATAGCGCAGAGCATTACGGGGATAAGCAGCCACCTCAGGGGAATGACGCCGCTGGCGGAAAGAATGCCTGCGGTGACCAGGAGGGAATCTCCGGGAAGGAAAAAGCCGACGAAGAAACCGGTCTCAATAAAAACGATGGTGCAAATGAGCGGGGCCCCTCCGGCGCGGATTAGTTCCCGAAGTCCGTCGGGGTCAAAAAGCGCGTGGAAGAAGTGAAAGATGGGCTCGAGCACTCGGCTTTATTCCTCGCGGCAGAAGGGTGAGTTGAAACTTTCACGGGCACAGGAACCAGCGAGCGCGAACGCAAACTCGTGAAGGCACCCAGACCTATACGGTAGCAGAAAACGCCCACATCCTCTCCACATTCGTGCCAGAGCAGGATGGGCACGGCAAGGACAGCAAGCCACATGCTGATGCGCGTCATCATCAATGTGCCTCCGCGAGCCAGAGATAACTCTTGTCTTCCGCTTCAAGCCCTGCTTGAAGATTTTCAGCGGAGGCTTCCTTCTGCCCCAGCAGCTTCTCAATCCGTGGGAGCGCGCGGCGCGCCGCAGTGGCGCCAGCGGCAATGGCTTCGTCGGCGCGGTCAAAATCGTCCCAAGCCAGGGATTGCACATCGGGCCGGAGAACCAAGTCGGAGTAGCGTTCCCAGATCTCAAGCTGGTGCTTTTGCGCCGCGTTCACCGCCCGGCTCACGACCTGAAAAATGTTGGTCGGAGCGCCGCGGTGCCCGTCCTGCATTCCTACGGAAACTCCGATGACCACATTCGCGCCGAGTTGACGAGCGGCGTGCGTCGGAACCGGAGCGACGAGACCCCCGTCGGCGAGACAACGCGTGCCGATCTCGACCGGTTCGAATAGGCCGGGGAAGGCGCAACTCGCGCGTATAGCATCCACAAGGTTTCCTTGCCTGAACACCACGGGCTCTCCGGAAGTAAGGTCCGTGGCTACCACCGCAAGAGGGATGCGGAGGTCTTCAAACTGGCGGGAGTCGAAAACACGCTCGATTAGGTTCTCAAGACGCTGGTTGCTTGCCAGACCGAGGCGAGAGACACGCCAACGGGCGATGTCCCGGAAGCGCAGCGCACGGCAAGTCTCGATAATACGCGTAAGGGGCGCGCCACTGGCGTAGGCCGCGCCTAGGATGCTGCCCACGCTGGTACCCGCTATGTGGGAGATGGGTATTTGATTCTGTTCGAGCACTTGAAGAACGCCAAGATGTGCGAAGCCGCGCGCAAATCCTCCGCCAAGAGCCAGGCCAATCCCCGCCCGGATGGGCATGGCGACTGGACCTTGGTCCAGGGTCTGATTAGGAGCATGGGACTGCTTCGTCATGTGGGCAGAATCGCAGATTGCTCTTCCTTAACCTATGGGTCCGGCGTCCCGGAAGGGCAGTACTTCTGTACTGCGATGGAAACCGCGCAAATATCCTTGAGAATTGGATATATATCAATGTCCGGCTGCTCGACAGTACTTTCTTACTAGTCCCGTACCCTCTCTGTACCATTGTGAGCAGCGGGGCCTTGCGCGATTCTCTCTCCTGTCAGGCTGAATCACTGAGGGGAAAAAAGAATGGACAGTGCGTTCAAGGCTTGGATCGGGCAACCGGTGGTCCTGCAGGTGGCGTTGGGAGACATCAAGGTGCCGCTGCGCGGGAAACTATTAAAAGATGGCGACGAAACCGTAAGGATGCGCATCGGCGATGGCTGGGACGTAGACATCTATAAGGCCATGATTGTGGCGGTTGAAGAAGACTCAATGGTTCTGCTTCCTGCGTGAGGAGGATGGCCATGAAAGCACAAGAGCTCAAATACGTTACCCGGCGCCGCGCGGCGGTGCTCTTGGGACTATCCGAAACGGAATTGAGCCGCATCTCGAGTGAATCGGGATTCGGGCACAAAGAAGTCGCAGGCGAACACGAAGAGATGTACTTCACATACGAAGAATTGCGGCAGATCTGCATGTTGGCCGTACACCAGGTTCACTAGACAAAAACGAGTTTCCTCCGGCCCCCCTCAGCAACACCCCCACCCCGGGTCGCTCCCCCCAGCGATCCGGGGTCTTTCTTTGGCTGAGCAGTCCATCTCCTGAAATTCCTGCCACTTGAATGAGTTTAGAAAACCTTTGACAGACGGAGTCTGGACGAAGAGACTTAGCGCCGCACGGAGGACGTCCGGTCAAATGCCACGTTCGATCGTTCGTAAATCGTGGAAGTCCGTAGGGCTCGTGGCCCTACTCGGCGCAGCGGCGGGCCTGTTGGCGAGGAGCGCAGCCAGCAATGCCGCGGAAACGTACGACTTGGTCATCGCCAACGGGCGGGTTATGGATCCCGAATCGGGATTGGATGCCGTGCGCAACGTTGGCATTCGCGGTGCAAAAATCGCGGCGATTTCGGGCAGTCAGCTTGCAGGAAAAGAAACGATTGACGCAAACGGGCTCGTTGTTGCTCCAGGATTCATTGATCTGCATGAACACGGCCAAGAATCTAGAAATTACGAGTTTCAGGCGCACGACGGCGTGACGACCTCACTCGAGCTGGAACTGGGCACGGCGGACGTCGACCAATGGTATGCCCGGCGAGAAGCAAAATCTCTTATCAACTTCGGAGTGTCCATCGGACATATTCCCGTGCGGATGAAAGTCATGAACGATGCGGGCTCATTTATGCCTGTCGGCGACGCGGCCCACCGCGAAGCTACACCCGCGGAATTGAAGCAGATAAACGATGACATCGAAAGCGGCCTCCGACGCGGCGCACTAGCCGTCGGTATGGGCATCAATTATACGGCGGCTGCCACCCACGACGAGATCGTGGACGTATTCCGGCTGGCGGCGAAATATGGCGCGTCAATGCATGTCCATCTGCGGCATGCGGGATTGCAAGAGCCGACGACCGGCCTCGTGGGGATTGAAGAAGTCATCGCGGCCGCGGCGGCCACGGGAGCGCCGCTCCAAGTTGTACACATCACCAGCATGGGACTGAAGAATACGCCGCAGCTAATCGCCATGGTGAAAGGCGCGCGTAAACATGGGCTCGACGTCACCATGGAGTGCTATCCGTATACGGCCGGGAGCACTCAGCTGGAGTCAGCCATTTTTGATCCCGGGTGGCAGGAGCGCCAGGGTATCACTTTCAAAGACATCCAGTGGACGAAAACTGGCGAGCGATTGACAGCCGAGACCTTTGAGAAATATCGAAAGGAAGGGGGTACTGTGGTTATTTTTTCAATTCCGGAAGAGGCCGCGCGCATCGCGGTTGCCGACCCGATGGTTATGATCGCCAGCGACGGCATGCCCCTCACCGGAGCCAGGGTCCATCCTCGAGGCCAAGCTACCTTTGCGCGAGTGCTTGGACATTATGTGCGGGAGGAGAAGGCGCTGGATTTGATGACCGCATTGCGCAAGATGACCCTGATGCCGGCGCAGCGGCTGGAAAAGCGCGCGCCGATGTTCAAGGATAAAGGGCGAATTCATGTGGGTGCGGATGCGGACATTACGGTGCTCGACGCGAATCGCGTCATCGACAAAGCAACGTATGAAGAGCCATTGCAATACTCAGACGGAATATCATTTGTGCTCGTCAACGGCGTTCCAGTCGTCAAGAACGGCATACTCGTTGAAGGTGTTTTCCCTGGCCGCGGCGCGCGGGCACCGGTTTCGAAATGAACCGTTTGAATGCTGCTCCGCGCTCCGATCACCAAGCGCGGAAACCCCAAAAGACCATGATGCCCAGCGCTAGGAAGTGCTATATAGTTCCCGCAACCGCCTTCTTGAGAAAGGACACACTTTGACACTCGCAGCCTCCGACTGGGCCGCTATCGTCGCTTATCTCCTGATTACTTTGTTTCTCGGGTTGTACTTCCGCGGCCGCTCCGGCAAAAGCACGGAAGACTATTTCGTCTCCGGACGCAACGTTTCCTGGTGGCTTGCGGGAACCTCCATGGTCGCGACCACCTTTGCCGCGGATACGCCGCTCGTGGTTACCGGCCTGGTCTATGCCAACGGCATCGCCGGAAACTGGCTGTGGTGGAGCTTTCTGCCATCGGGGATGATGACTGTCTTCCTTTTCGCGCGTCTGTGGCGCCGCTCCGGACTCATCACCGACGTTCAGTTTGCGGAGATGCGCTATTCCGGCAAGCCTGCCGCCTTCCTCCGCGGGTTCCGCGCCGTCTATCTCGGCCTGCTGATGAATTGCATGATCCTCGGCTGGGTCACCAAGGCCATGGTTTACATCATCAGCACTTCGATGGGCATCAGCGACTTTAAGGCCCTGCTGATTTGCGTCTTATTCTTGATGCCGTTCACGGGTATTTACGTCTCGCTCGGTGGTTTGTGGGGCGTTCTGTGGACCGATCTGTTTCAATTCGTATTGAAAATGGCCATCGTGATTTCGGTGGCGTGGTATGGCGTGCGCGCCGTTGGCGGCATGCCTCAGCTTTTGGCCAAACTGGCCGAGCGCCGCGCCGCTCTTGGATCCGGCGCCAGCGACATCACCGCGCTATTGCCTGATTTTTCGCGCGGGCTCACCGGCGAAGCTCTTTGGACGCTTCCGGTGATTACTTTTGCCGTGCACCTGGCTGTTCAATGGTGGGCCTTCTGGTATCCCGGAGCGGAACCGGGTGGCGGGGGCTACATCGCGCAGCGCATCTTCAGCGCGAAAGATGAACGCAATGGCTTGCTCTCCGTTCTTTGGTTCAACCTTGCACATTACGCGCTGCGTCCCTGGCCCTGGATTCTCACCGCCCTGGTTGCCGTCGTTCTTTATCCGAATCTAGCGCAGCCCGAACGCGGTTTCATGCTGGTTGCCATTCGCCAGACCCCCCACGCGCTTTTGGGAATACTCCTTGCCGGGTTCATGGCCGCCTTCATGTCCACGGTGGCTACGCAGCTGAACTGGGGAAGCTCCTACTTGATCGAAGACTTTTACCGACGCTTTCTCAAAAAAGAGGGAAGCGAATCGCATTTCGTCAATGCTTCACGGTTGGCTACCGGCTTCCTCGTGATTGCTGCCGCCGCGGTTGCCTGGGAGCTGACTTCGGTCTCCGCGGGCTGGAAAATCGTGCTCGAACTCGGGGCCGGCACCGGCGGCGTGTATTTGCTCCGCTGGTATTGGTGGCGCGTGAATGCCTGGAGCGAAATCTCCGCCATGATTGCCGCCATGGGAACGACTCTCGCGCTGCATTTCGGAGGGCTATGGGACGCTCTCATCGGCCGCCCGCAGCCTTTCAGTGGTTCCGAGCCGGTGATTTTCGCCAAGACCACGCTCTGTACCACGGGGATCACCACACTCGTGTGGATTGCTGTCACCCTCTTCACTGCCGCGGAGCCCAATGACACGCTCGTCAAGTTTTATACCAAGGTGCGCCCGCAAATCACGGGCTGGAAACCCGTCGCCAAGCTCGCTGCCGATGTTCCCGCCACGCATGACCTCGGTAGAAATCTTCTCAGCTGGATCCTTGGTTGCGTTCTCATTTATTCCGCGCTCTTCAGTATTGGCAAGCTCTGTTTTGGCTTCTATCTGGAGGGGTTGCTTCTTGCCGTTCTCGCCATCGCGAGCGCTCTGGCTATCTCGCGCCTGATGCCCAAACCGGCCGAGTGGCAAGCAAACTGAGATGGCGGAAGCGGCGCAGCCGGCTCGTTCAGGCACGCATCACGCCGTTCTCGCCGGCTTTCTCGGCTGGACGCTCGACGCTTTCGATTTCTTCATAGTTGTTTTTCTCTTTGACACCTTGGCGCGGCAGTTTGGCGTAACCAAAAAAGAAATCGTGCTCACCACCACCGCCACGCTGGCCATGCGGCCTCTTGGCGCGTTGCTTTTCGGTTTGCTTGCGGATCGCTACGGGCGCCGCATACCGCTCATGGCCAATGTGATCTATTTTTCAATCGTAGAAGTTTTGTGCGGCTTTTCGCGCAACTTCATGGTCTTCATTATCCTGCGCGCGCTCTTCGGCATTGGCATGGGCGGCGAGTGGGGCGTGGGCGCATCTTTGGCGATGGAAGCAGCGCCAGTGCGGTGGCGCGGAATCCTAAGTGGAATCTTGCAAAGCGGGTATTCCATCGGCTATTTGCTCGCCGCCATCGCCGCAAGATTTCTCCTGCCCGTGTGGGGATGGCGCCCCATGTTCTGGATCGGTGCGCTACCCGCGCTGCTGGCCCTCTATATCCGCACGAAAGTTCCGGAATCGGAGGCTTGGAAACAGCATCGCGTGGCGAGCACAGGACAGGTTCTGCGTGTCGTCGCTGGACAGTGGAAGCGCTTCACCTATCTTGTGGTGCTCATGACCTTCATGATGTTTCTTTCCCACGGTACGCAAGATCTCTATCCTGACTTCCTGAAAGAAGTGCACAAGATTTCTGCCGCGATGGTAGCCAACATTGCGATGATTTATAACATCGGAGCCGTAGCGGGCGCGATTGTCTTTGGCCACATCTCAGAGACCGCCGGGCGCCGCAAAGGCATGATCGCGGCTCTGGGATTGTCACTCGTGATGATTCCCCTGTGGGCGTTTGGCGGAGGACTCATCACTGTCATCGTCGCTTCCTTTCTGATGCAGGCTGGAGTGCAGGGAGCCTGGGGCGTCATTCCCGTACACCTTAGCGAGCTTTCCCCCGACGCCGCGCGAGGGCTGATGCCCGGTCTCGCCTATCAACTGGGAATTTTGCTGGCCTCGCCGACAAATTCCTTCCAGTACGCCCTTCATGTTCATTTCGGCTATCAATGGGCCCTTGCTGGCTTCGAGCTGGCGACTATTCTGACGCTGGCAACACTGCTCTGGCTTGGCGCGGAATCTCACGGCCGCAGTTTTCTGCGAACCGAACAATCCGACGCCGCCAGTCCCGCTGGCTGAACATTTTGCTTCGAACGCAACTCCTGAATCGCTGAGCTGCTTCCGGATCGTTCCCTGTCTCCATCACGAGAATTCCGACTCGAACCTGTTGCGTGAGTATTTCCTTCTCAGCATACACATGCGGTTTGCCAAGCGCTTGGAATCAGGTGGGTTGGTGTCGCGCGCCACGCGTCTTCTAGGGGGATTCGAACTCCCGGCCTCCTTGTTGCGAACGAGGAAAAATCTGAGATGAGGCACGGTGCGCGATGCGCGAAATTGTAACAAATTGTAACGCGTTGACGTATGTGCGTAACTCTCATAGAATCCGCAACGTGTTTGCCTGCATTTCGGTCGAATTTACCCAGAGGTCATATGGAACTCAGCCGCCGTGATCTTCTCCTGAAGTCGCTTGCCATCGGAGTCATCAAGCTCTGCCCGCGGATGACGGCCGCGTCCGCGGTAGAGAGTTGGCTGCGCGCCGAAGGTGGCGCTCGCCCCGCGACGCCCATCGACCAGTTGGGTCCGTTTTACAGAAAAGGAACGCCTAAATCGGCGGGGCACTCCGCGACGCTGCGCGCAGCCGGCGATCCCGGATTGCCGCTTGCAGTGGTCGGAGCGGTATACGACACGCGGGGTGCGGTCGTGCCGGAGGCGAAAATCGAAGTCTGGCAGACCAACCATCACGGCAAATACGACATCACTGGCTACCGGTATCGCGCGCTACTGCTCGCAAGCGCGAAGGGCGAATATGATTTTCAGTCGGTGATGCCGGGGCACTATCCGGCACGGAAGTGCCAACACATTCATTTCCTGGTGCAGGCAGAGGGTCGCAAGCCCCTGGTGACGCAGATGTATTTTGCATCAGACCCCATTTTCAAAGGCGATCCGGGAAAGAA
>Ga0307478_10000372_pt1 | contig 48252 bp, 39 predicted proteins | sample atmos_gasesECM4C_2_FD_203713 | JGI IMG/M metagenome (GOLD analysis project Ga0307478, IMG submission 203713) | Hardwood forest soil microbial communities from Morgan-Monroe State Forest, Indiana, United States - atmos_gasesECM4C_05 | ecosystem: Environmental > Terrestrial > Soil > Temperate...
ACCGCCTGCGCCATCTCGCCCCCTGGATCCACCAGTACAACTGGCATCGTCCCCACACCAGCCTCAACCTCAAACCACCCATCAGCCGATCTGGACTCGATGTCAACAACCTCTTGACACACCACATCTAAATACGGTTTGTTCTCCGGCGCATATTCGGCGCCGGAGATGTTTGTGTAGCCCAGTTTCAAACAGGCAGCCATAAACCAGCCATCGCCAAACCCGATGTCCAGAATCGCAGCGGCTTTGTCGCCCGGCAAGAAATGCCGGTACTCATTAGCAACCTCGTCGATTCTCTCCCTGGTCGGAGGCTCGCGCGTGGCATCAACCATTCGCAGAGCCATGCGGCGGTAAACTTCAGCCACAAAAATGTGCGGATCCATGGCATGAGAATGGAGGCTGGGAGTGAATCCGTCAAGGCAAGAAAGGCCGCTGACTCTCTTGAGTTTCTAATCGCGGCCATCCATGGGGAGAAACTGAAAGGGTAATCAACGCGGCCCCAGGGACCAAATAGGCCGCCGCCAAATTTCGCGCTAACAGGGAATTTCCACAATTGACAAGCACTCCCCGGTGCGGCATTATGGGTGCATTCATTGCGCCCATTTCCTCTCACAGGAATATATTATGTTCGGATTTGGAGGGACAAATGTCCGAATTAATTCGCAGGTTTTGGTCTGAGGATGAAGGACAAGATATTGCAGAATACGCGGTGATGCTTGCCGTGATTCTGGTTCTGGTAGTGGGCACGATCCGGCTGATCGGATCCAATGCAAACAATGTCTTCTCCAACACCGCCAGCTCGATACAATAACGGGCTGCTTTCGAGCCGCAGAACGCAGTTTAGATCTCGAGGAAACTTTTTTGGCGCAATTTACCTCGTTTACGGTGCCGTCTCGCTACTACCGGTTTCGCGGAGTAGCGGCTGCGGCGGCACTTGCGAGGCGATTGACTGATCCATGATCGACTAGACTTCACGCAAGAGCTCAGATGCAGGCCGCGATTCCAAGGATCGCGGCTATTTCTTTTTGGAAAGGAAACAGCCTTCACCGTGTCTCTGTCCTCTGCGGTGAAAAGGTCTAAAAACTTAGGAGAACTTTAATGATCGTCAACATGTCGGAGAAAGCAACCGAGCAGGAAATTGCGCACATCATCGAACGCATTCGAGAAGCGGGCTATCAGCCGCACCTTACGCGCGGTGTGGAGCGCACTATCGTGGCCGCCGTGGGAAACGGGCGGCGGCATGAAATCGAGGCGTTGCAAGTCGCTCCGGGTGTCGAGAACGTAGTCGCAATCGCTCAACCGTTCAAACTGGTCAGCCGGCAAGTTAAGGCGGAGCGATCGGTAGTGAAGGTCGGCAACGTCGCGATTGGTGGGCCGGAAGTTGTGATCATTGCTGGACCCTGCTCTGTGGAATCGCGGGAACAGTTGCTAAGCACGGCTCACGCCGTGAAGAAAGCCGGGGCAACCATGCTGCGCGGCGGGGCTTACAAACCGCGAACCTCTCCCTACGATTTTCAGGGACTTGGATTGGAAGCGCTGAAGATTCTGCAGGAGGCGCGCGAACAGTCGGGGCTGCCGGTGGTGACCGAGGTGATGAGCACGGAAGACGTTGACATCATCTGTGAACATGTGGACATGCTGCAGGTGGGTGCGCGCAACATGCAAAACTTCGCGCTGCTGCGGCGATTGGCGACTGTCAGCAAGCCGGTCCTGTTGAAACGCGGGCCTTCAGCGACGGTGAAGGAGTGGCTGCTGGCTGCGGAGTATCTGCTCTCGGGAGGAAACAATCAGGTTGTGCTTTGCGAGCGCGGCATCAAGACTTTCGAAACAGAAATGCGGAATACATTCGACCTGGCGGCCGTGGCGCTGGCGCGCGACCTTTCTCATCTTCCGGTGATTGCAGATCCATCGCATGGAACCGGCAAGCAGAGTTTGATCGCGGCAGTTTCCCGGGCGGCGGTCGCGGTTGGAGCCGATGGACTGATCATTGAGGTGCATCCGTGTCCGGAGCGGGCGCTTTCGGATGGGCCACAGTCGTTGGATTTTGCGGGATTTGAGAAGGTGATGAAAGCCATTGGCGAACCTCTGCGGCGAGTTGCGGTTGGGAACGCGGCGGACACAGCTGTATGAAGCTCCCCGCGTGCCTGCCCGCTTCCGAACTAGTTGATTTGAGATGGTAGGCGCGGCAGGAATCGAACCTGCAACCACCGGATTAGAAATCCGGTGCTCTATCCATTTGAGCTACGCGCCCTCAATGACTTACGGACTATCCGGCTTGGCCGGTGGCCGTTTTGGTGGCTCTTTGAGACCGGGAGAGTCCATACCGAAAACTTACCATAAAACTATCTCCGCCCGGCTCTGGAGATTGAACGGGCGGCGATACGGAGAGGCGTCGCCGACCGAACGCTCACACGTGCGCGGCTAGCCTTGGGTGCGGAGTCAAAACCGAGAGGATTCGGTAGAGGCCGCGTTCTTAGTTTGGGTTTGGACCCGCCGGTCGGGGAGCAGTCAGAATTGGAGATGGAGAAACCGAATGTTGTTTGACTTGTTCAACATTTATGACCCATGCCCCGTCAATATCTTCATGTAACTTCTGCCGGTCGATCGGTTATTCCACGCGGCCTTGATGTGCTCCTGCATTTTCGGAAGATCGATCTTTATCGTCGTTGACCATAAATGCGGGCTATAGGATTCCACCCGCATTAAATTGTCGACGTCAAAGACCGGCCCCGTGCCCTCAGCCTTGATGAGAGCGACGGGGAGTTCTTTGGCAAGGCGAATTCCAAGTTCGAATAAAACATTCGGATTATGATCCGTTAGGTCGGCTACCACCAAATCTGCCGTTAGTAACTGATTGATAATGGTCGATTGTATAACGTCACTTCCATGTTGCTTCGCAGTCTCGACTGCGAAACCGGCCTCGTTCGCCGCCGGCGTGATCACAGACATCAGAACCTCGTCGAAAAAACCCGCGGGCCTTGGCTTTTCGCCTTTTTCAACAAATGGCATAATGACGAACGCCGTTCGATCGAATTTACCTTTTGGCTCACCAATGACTCTGATCTCGGTGCTCTGATTTTTTGACTCTCGAAGCGGGACAACTTGCACCTCGGCACCTAAACCGTTCTCAATACCGAGAAAGCGGCAGTTGGCACTAAAAATTTTGGAGAACTCTTCGTGAAACTCTTTTGGTAACCCGAAGTCTCCTAGCAATACGTTGCTTAGGAATTCGGATTCTGGCAGCTTGGCACTGCCGTAGTGGTCATATACACGTTTGAAGATATCGATCGAGAAAAATGAGTCGATTAACTTCTGACGCTTCGTCGCTTCATCTCCAGCAAAAACAATTTGTCTTCCCAACGTCGCTAACTCTATTTTCTCTGTGTCCCTAGTTCCGACCGTGAATCCGTAATCACGAGCCGCCGCCGCCGCATAGAAGAATTTTGCATTCGTCTTCGAGATACCCAAAGAGGCCTGTGCGACATCGTCCGTGGTCCACGGATTTCCGTTGTTCTTTTCCCTGATAGCTTGGGGTATAACCAAGGCCTCTTCCAATGTTCTATTTGGATAGGGGCGCTGCACCTTTGGGCCGGTTGACGACGCGGTGTTCGATTGAGCGTTCCGTTTCTGTCCAATTACCTTCGCGGATGTTTTCTTCCTGCTTTTCATTTGACCGGACTCCAGTGTAGGAATCGTTAGCGCGTCTTTCGCATGATCTTAGATTGTGGTGATTATATGCGTAGTCGTCGACTTACTGGTTATCGCAAATTACCGAACTACCTAAGAAAATGATCTGATGCGCCTTCTCGTGCCCAGACCCGAGGACCGAAACTCGGGTGCCAAATAGCCGTAGAATTGACGGGTCTGATCGTCCTGCCGCAAAAGGCGGAAGAGGGTGCCCCCAGTGGATATCGACGCAAACGTGCGCGAGTTTCTCGCCGGTCGCAATGCGAACGAACGGTACGCATCGTTCGACTACTGCTTCAACTATTTCCAATCGTTTCGCGAGTCTGGGGCCGTCTCGCTCTTGGCAAGTTCTGACAACGTTCAGCTCAGTTGCCTCCACCTAGGTTTCTACCTCGCGAGCTGGGGCATGTTCCGGGGTTCCACAGAGTTGTTACAGAAGAGCGCCAGATACCTGATCCGGTCATAGAGGCAATAGCAGATACGGATGCTTCTTTCTGGGAAATAGATGCGCACTGCTACACCGAATCGAACATCCGGCGCCTCATCGAGGTAGAGGGAACAATTCGCAGTGTTCAACCAAGTATGTCCGACACTCTCCTCACGAAAATCATGCTCGGGGTGTTTGGCAGCGTTCCTGCCTTCGACATTAACTTCAGGCGGGCCTGCAAACCGGAGGGGTTAATTGCGACATTTGGGCCCAAGGCCTTGAGAAAGATCGGAGCCTTCTATCAACGCAACCCCACCGTGATCGACGCGCATCGGTTGCCGACTCTCGACTTCACCAGCGGAGCAGAAACGCATCGCCGTTACACTCGCGCGAAGATCATAGACATGGCTTACTTTATCGAGGGCGAAAAGCTTGAGCAATCATCCAAAATCGTCGGCGCGGAGGCTCCGGTTCCATTGGTGGGTCAATAGGAAAGGTCCGGTCTCGGCTCAAATCTCTTTTTGGTGGCTGCTTTGGTGGCTGTTGGTTTTTCCTATCGGTTCGTCTCCCTACTGTCTCCGAGTTCGAATCCCGCGACCTGAAACATGCTTCGAAGGCCGATAATCATTGGAGGTTGTCGCATCGATTTGTTTTGGTACTCTTCGATGCCGAGAGATGCCCAAAACGATCGAATATGGATTAGAAATCCGGTGCTCATCCGTTTGAGCTACGCGCCCGCGCTTTCACGCAACTAAGTTGGCGTCGATGATTTGTTGAGTGCCTTCGAGTCGAGCCACGGATGAACCCTGGCGTGTGGTGTATCGCTTGGGCCTCAGCACGGCCTAAGTATCGCACAGCCTCGGCTATATTTTCGCATGGATAAAAATCCCAAACGATGCCGGATTTCGGCGAAAATAGGGTTATGAAGGCTACAGAATCCAACAGGGAAAGCCTGCTCCCAATTTCGCCGCGCTCGCGCTTTCGAGCCGCTATGATTCTCGCGATGGCGGTCGACGCACTTCAGATTTGTGTGTTTCCCTTATTTGCTGAAGGCGCGGTGTCACCCGCCGATGACATTCTTGATCTTGGAGCGGCTGCCGTGATGGTACATCTGCTCGGGTGGCACTGGGAGTTTCTGCCGACGTTCGTTGCTAAACTCGTGCCCGGAGTTGATTTGGTTCCCTTCTGGACGCTTGCCGTCGCCAATGTGTATCGCAAATGGAAGCAGATTCCGATTGTCGTGCAAGACGCCAGCGATGAGCGACCGGCGCTGCCGGGGCCTCAGAAGTCCTAAGCCGGACCGGCCGGTACGCAAGAGCGCAAGACAAGAAGCAATCTAGCCATCTCATAAATAGTCGGGAGCAGCAGGTCGAGATCCCTCAGGGGCTAAAGCCCTCGTCTTTATTGGCTTTCGGAGGCACGACTGAACCTCGTGCCCTTCCCGAACCCATTTATGAGATGGCTTAGATCGGTTCTAGAAACTTACCCTAGCTGGGCCGACTTCGTTCATGGTTTCCGGAAGATAACCAGTTCTCAAGCCGGTCCGCGTATGTTCGGCTGGAGCGGTGCTCCGAGCCATCCAACAGCTTTACCCGGTATTCCCGATTCTCAATGGCGTGAAGCTCCCGAATGCACCGGACGCGCACAATTCGGGAGCGATGAATTCGGAGAAACTGCGACGGATCGAGTTTCTCTTCGAGTGAATTCATGGTCTCACGCAACAAATGGCAGTGCCCCGCACTGTGTAATTCCGCATAGTCTCCCGCTGCCGCGACCCATTCGATGTCCTCAGTGAGAACCACCTGAATACGGGAACCGCTGCGAACGGGAAAGCGGGACGGGTAGGTCACGCAATTGCGATGAAGCATCTGCAGGATTCGCTCGGCCATGCGAAGCTTGGAAGTGGAATCCCCCATCTGCCGGGCTCGTTCGACGGCGGCGCTGAATCGCTCATCGTCCACGGGCTTCAGAAGATAGTCCAGCGCGTGGACTTCGAAAGCGCGCAACGCGTGGCGCTCGTAAGCAGTAAGGAAGATCACTGAGGGCAGATTCTCCCTGGGCAAGGCTCTTAATACCTCAAAGCCATCCATGCCGGGCATTTGCACATCGAGGAAGACGACATCTGGAGAGAGCGCCAGAATCTTCTGAACGGCGGCGGAGCCGTCCCCGCACTCTCCAACGATCTCGACATCCTTGAACTTTTTCAGCCGAAGCGCGACTCCACGCCGCGCCAGAGGTTCGTCGTCAACAATCAATGCGCGCACGGAACCCCCTCAAGCTCCGGAGCAGCCTTTCGAAAAGGCACTTCGATTGTCACCTCACAACCGCCTGCTTCCGGCCAAGATAAGGAAAACCGGTGGTTGTCTCCGTACAGCGTCTCCAGGCGCTCGGCTGTGTTCGCGAGACCAATGCCTTTGGAAAGCTTGCCATTGTGATTGGAAGTGCGAGGTCCGGAATTCCTGATCGCGATCAGCACACGGTGATCGCGAAGCACGCTCTCGATCTCAATCGTTCCCCCCTCAATCAGAGGCGCCACTCCATGCCGAATGGCATTCTCGACCAGGGGCTGCAGAAGCATTCCCGGAACAATCGCGTCGAGAGTGTCTTTGGAGATTGCCATATCGACTCGAAGTCTCTCCCCGAGCCGGGTTTGCTCAATCGCAAGGTATTGCTTGACGAATGCAAGCTCGCGAGAAAGCGGCGTCTCGGGCAGCGCGTCATTGTCCAGCGTCGCCCTGAGGAGTTCACCGATCTGCGCAAGCATGCGCGTTGCTGCCGGAGCGTTTCCGTCGAGGATCAGGGTAGACGCCGCATTCAGGGAGTTGAACAAAAAATGGGGATTCAGCTGGTAACGCAATGCACTGAGGCGGGCCGCACGCGCCTCGGATTCCGCTCGCAACATCCTTTCCCTTGCACGCGCCGCTTGTTGCCATTGCTTGACGCTGAAGTAAAGTGTGCACCAAAGAAAAAAAACTACCGAGGGCGGCAGCCAATTGTCCAGAAAGTCAGCCCAGGCGATCCTGAAAGCTTGAAATTTTACGAACTCGGAGACAAACGTGGCGACGACGCCCAGCGCTGCGGACCACGCAAAGGCGCGCGCCTCCAAGGCAAGCCAGGGTAGTGAGTGGCGCAGCAGCGACCGGCACAGGGGGCGCAACAAACAACTTCCAAGGAACCATATAACGCAGCAGATAGTCTGGTCCCGAAACTCTTGCCGGTTATGGTAGGGGAGCACTGAAAGCAGCAGCAGTAAATAAAAACCGATCCATCCCATCGCCTGTAATTGCCAAAACGACGGAAATCCGAGTTCATCCCGCTTCAGCACGATCCGTATTTTAGCTCACTCAGCCGCCGGTCAAGCTTCATTTCGTCGCGCAGAACGCTCGGTTCACCGCATTTCCGGAGCATCTTGCAACTTGCCTGAATCAAACGGTCATCTGTGAGCTATCGTTCACGGATCGGATTCTCGTTGTTGAGATCAAGGCGACGAGATGCGGCATAACTTTAGTCCCCAGGGGGTAGTCGGGTGGCAGAGAGCGTAAGAATGCCAATGGCGGCTTCCGCTGCAGTTGGCGAATTGGCTTCAATCCGTACGAGTGTTGTGCCCTGGTATGTCTGGTCAGCCGCGATGGCGGTGACAGCCACAACGGTGGGCCTCTACTGGGATATTTCCTGGCATATTGGAATCGGGCGGGACACATTTTGGACACCCGCTCACCTAGCCATCCAATTTGGAGCGGTACTCACCGGGCTCTCCTGCGCCTATCTGATTCTGCGCACCACGTTCGCAGGTAAAGGAACGGACAGAGACAATTCGGTTACGATCTGGGGCCTGCGCGGCCCACTAGGGGCGTTCATTGCAGCTTGGGGCGGGTTTTGCATGCTGACTTCGGCTCCATTTGATAATTGGTGGCACGAGTCCTACGGCCTGGATGTGACCATCCTGAGCCCGCCACACGTGGTGTTGCTGGTGGGAATATTTGTCATGGGCGTCGGCGGACTCATCCTGACGACCGGGCAGATGAATCTATCGTCTGGCGAAAGCCGGCGCCAACTCGGGCGCCTTCTTTTATATAGCGGATCGCTGCTGCTCTGTCTGCTGTTTATGCTGGGCTACGAATACATTGGCGATCAAACTCTCATGCACAGCGCAATCTATTATCGCGTGCTGGGAATGATCGCACCGGTGGTGCTGGTTGGAATCGGCCGAGCTTCCGGACGCCGTTGGGCTGCCACCACGCTGGCTGCGATATACACCGGGTTGTGGCTCGCCGGGAATTGGATCTTCCCTCTGTTCCCGGCGCAGGCGAAGCTTGGACCCGTGTTCACGCCGATCACGCACATGGTGCCGCTCGGATTTCCTGCGCTGGTGCTGCCCGGAGCGATCGCGCTGGATCTTGTTCTTGACCGATTTGACGGTTGGGGTGACACATGGAAGGCAATAGTTGGCGGTGTTGGTTTTATGGCTGCAACTCTCACGGTGAACTGGCCATTTGCTTACTTCATGATGTCCTCACACGCGCGCAACTGGATTTTTGCCATGAATGAATTCGGCTATAGCTTTCCACCTTCCCAATATCATTTGGCGTGGGAGTTACGTACTTACGAAAAGACGCGAGCGGAATTCTGGGTCGGGATGCTCATCGCGTTGGTCGCGACTGCGCTCTCTGCGCGCCTCGGCATGCTCTGGGGCGACTGGATCCGTCGGATTCGCCGTTAGCGATGGCACCGTGATTTATATCTTCTTTTATATCTTTGCGGACGAAGGAGGATCGTATGCGCGCTTTGGGAATCACATTGGCTCTTCTGACGGTAACCTCTACCGCCTTTGCACACGTTGGAAGCCCGGACGTGTATTTTGAGGGCGATGCCGGCCCGTATCATTTGCTACTCACGGTAAATCCGCCGGCCATGGTTCCCGGAATCGCGCAGGTGCAAGTTCGCGTCACCTCCGGAGCGGTCAGCAGCATCAACATCGCGCCTGTCTACTTAAACGGCAAGGATCAAGGCATGCCCCCAACCGCTGACTTGATGCAGTCCTCCGCGATTGATCCGCAATGCTTCACTGGCAAGGTCTGGCTGATGGACTCTGGTTCGTGGGAAGTCCGCGTTGAGGCTTCGGGGACTCAGGGAATCGGAAAGCTGGCAGTACCTGTGCCTGTGTTTGCGCGACGGATTTTGCCAATGCAAAAAGCCCTTGGCACTCTGCTATTTGTTTTAATGCTGTTTCTATGTGTTGGCATCATCTCGATTGCCGGCGCGGCCGCGCGCGAAGGCGGGCTTCCCGCTGCTGCCATTCCTTCACCGCGAAGCAGGCGGCTCGGAAGAATCGCAATGGCAATCTCCGCAGTGTTTGTCGTCACGATGGTAGCTTTGGGTAACTGGTGGTGGAACGCGCAGGCCGCCGACCTCAAGCAAAACACGTTGTACAGCGCTCCGCCGCTCAGGGCTACCTTCAATGGAACAGATAAGCTCATGCTGCAAATGGAGGAAGACGTCTGGCACAAAACCCGCAAAGATCAGTGGTCCATGAACTTGATACCGGATCACGGGCACCTAATGCACGCATTTCTGTTGCGGCTGCCAGGGATGGACCGCTTCTATCATTTGCATCCCGAGCAAGCGAGCGAGGGATCGTTCACGCTGACGCTGCCCACAATTCCTTCGGGCAGATACAAGATTTTCGCCGACATTCTGCGCGCCAACGGATTCCCGGAAACTATGGTTAGCGAAATTACCTTGCCGAATGTGACAGGGCAACAATTCTCTGGCGACGATTCCTGTGTGGATGCTTTGGCATTCGAACCCTCTGCCCCAGAAACGAATATTTCGCCTCTTGCCGACGGCGGGCGCATGATTTGGGAACAGGATGGAGCAGAGTTGAAAGCAGGTCAGCTCTCCTGGTTTCGCTTCCGCGTCGAAGATGCCCGGCATGAGCCGGTTAACGATCTTGAACCCTATATGGGCATGGCGGGTCATGCGGAGTTCGTGAGATCGGATTTGTCCGTGTTTGCGCACATTCATCCGGCCGGTTCGGTGCCGATGGCCTCACTGATGATTGCGCAGAAGGATTCCGGATTGCCTATGGACCACAGCTCGCGTCATAGCCTTACGGACGAAATTTCATTTCCCTACGGCTTTCCGCAAGGTGGCGACTATCGGTTATTCGTGCAGATCAAGCGCCGTGGCCAGGTTCAGACTGGCGTGTTCGACGCGCATGTAAAAGGCTGAGCGGCACGTGCGAAATCGGCAAGGACTCCCGATTTATTCATCCCACGCGACAACTATTGGGTCGGAAGCCCGGACAATGTGGTATTGCCCTCGCTGGAGAATCGGGACGGTTGAGGACGATAACCATTACGGGTGCGCACCTTATATTTCTTCATTTGATCGCCTACGAGCTTTACGGTGATGGCCCGCCAGCCACTGTTGGGGTTGGGCTTCGGGTAATAGCTTAACGAGTACAGGTGTGCCAGATCGTCGCGGATGGAAGCAAAAGCCCGCTTTTCGTCTTTCCAGTCTTTCGCGAAGTAAGCTTTGCCACCCGTGGCCGCAGTCATGCGATCAAAGACCGCGGTGGACACCGGTTCGAGCTTAGCCTTTTGCGTACTGATCATGTAAATGGAAACTCCAGCAGACTGGGCGAATTCCGCAACATCCTCAGGCGGCACCACGCTGGAGTTATCAGGGCCGTTGGAGAAGACCACAACGACTTTCCTACCGGTGTTTTGAGCCGCATCTTTCAGCGTCAGCAACAGCGCGTTGTAAAGGGCTGCCTCGTCTCCGGCTACAGTTGAGCGCACGGCGCGCACAACCTGCGAACGGTCGGCGGTGAGGGCGGCGGCGCGCGAGAGGTTTCTGCTGTATGAATAGAATGCGATCTTGTCTGCGCTTCCGAGCGAGCGCACGAACTCAGTAATCGCGTCTTGGGCAAAGACAAAGCCCCGATACATGTAGTCGCTCGTATCGAACAGCACGAACACATTGGCTCCGCTTATCAACGAATCGAAGGTTTCAGGCAAGCCACCATCTGAAGAACCCCTGCCCAGATCACCCGGGGGAATCGCAGCCGCGCCCTTCTCAGCAAACTCGCTCAAACTGCGAGCCGGCTCGTTGCCTTCCGCAAAGGTGGCTGCCTTCTCCAAAATCCCATCCTCTACGATGGCAAAATCCTTCGGGCGAAGGCCAGTGATGTAATTTCCACTCTTATCCGTGACAGCGACATTGAGTTGAACCATGTTCACCACAACGTGAAGGTCCGGACTCTCCTGCGCTTGAACGGCAGAGTTATCCCGGTGGAATAATCCCAGAAGAATCAGAGTTAGCAGAAAAAATTTCCTGGCCATAGCTTCCCAAGTTTCCTACTCTGCGACCCCAAGGCTCGGGATCGCTGCATTCTCGATCCGCCCTACGAACAAACGCCTCAAGGCCGAGCGGCGTTAATCCTCGCAGGCGGAACCAGCTTGCCATCGACAAAATCCTGGCCGGTTTCGTGCATCGCCCGCAGGAGCGCCGGCCAATCCTCAAAGTCGGTGGCGAAAATCTTCTCTACCATCCGCCGCGTAAGCTCCGGCACCAGATGGTTCAGCATTACGGGTGAATATCCTCTCTCATCGGCCAGGCGGGCCCAGTACAGATTCGGCGAATCCCAGGATTCCGCGAGGAAACGGCTGGGAAATCCAGCGAACGACGGCATCGGCGCCACATTTAGTAGTTCAAGACCGTAGTTCTGTGCCATGCTGGGGTGTGGTGTTCCAAAATCCTGAGACAAGCGCTTCCAGTCGACTTGTTCCGGGTGCTGATGGCATAGAAGCTGCAATTCCTGAGTCGAGGTCCCCCATGCTCCGGATTGATCCGGGTACTTCTGCTGAAACTCCGCCGCAAGATAGAAAGTGTCTGCCGGCATCATTTCAGGAATAATTGTCGATGCGCGTCCCGCGCTCAGGGCCAGCTCGACTTGCCGGGATCGCTGAGGAAGCAATCGATCCGAGAGAATGTTCATGACCTTGCTTCGCAGGGCTTCGTCGTTCGCCGAAGCGGTCATGAGCTCTTCTCCGGTCCGCTGATAAAGGGCAACCGCATGCAGTTCGGTCGGGCTGACATTCCACCAACGGGGCAAGATCGAACTGGTCAAGAGTTGCGGCGTCATCTCTTTCCAGATGAGCGCCTGAATGTTGTCTGGTGAAATGAAATCTTGCTCGAGCTCAGCCAGGGCATAAGGAAGATCGGCGAGTGAGCCCACGAAATGCGCGCCTCCACCGGCGGGAGAACCCTGACCCAGGAGTTCCGGCGCCTGCCAGACTGACTTCATGCCAGTAATTGTCTCTCCAGCAAAGTCGTGCGAGCGGACAAACAGCGGATTGTTGTGAAGCGCCTGCGCACCCGGCGGCTCGTAATAGGCGTAGTTCAAACCAACGAGCGTGTCTCTAAGGAACGAGGAGAGCTGGCCACGCGCCTCGTCGATTTGAGATCGGGAAGCGGTTGGAGACTTGAGAATCTTTGGCAACTCGGTTCGCATCTCCAGCTCGGTGTGATGATTGTTGTAGATTCCGGCGGCCCATTCCGTCCTCTCGCCATTTGTGAAGATTGGCCGGGGCATCTCAAACTCTCGCGTTTGGCCGGCTAGCAGAATCATGTACTCGGGAGGCTGCTTCCCTCGCGCCTTTTCGTTCAGTGCATCTCCCAGCGTCAGCAGAGTATCGAGCGAGACCAGTCGCTGGTCGTCCAGTACCGAGCGAATTCTGCGGGAAACCTCCCGGTGCATCTGCATTCCTTCGGAAGTAGTCTGCAGGGGTCCGGCCAGCAAGTCGATGATTTCATCCTGCGACGCTCGAGTCTTGCCAGTCGAAAAGCGGAATAGTTCTCCAAGCGAAGTTCGCCCGGCTTCGTACAATTGAGAAGCTGATCGAACCGTGGCAAAAGGCTTGATCACCTGCTGCCACGAGTCATTCATGTGCTGGTTCGAAATCTGTCCCTGACGAGCCAGAATCTGCCAGATTCCTATATTCGCCTGGAACGTGCCGAACGCGTTTCCACGCAGTGAAGAGGGCGCGTTGTTCAATCCTTGAATTACCTCGAAGAACAGCGTGATCGATTGGTCATTTAAGTCCGAGAACTCGGAGAAAATTCGATACTGGTCGCCAAACTCTTCGAACTTGCGGGCTAACAGGTGGACCGTCGCTGGCGACAGGCGATGCTCCGGAGGTCGCCTGCTATCAAGTTCGCTGATCGCCATGTATGTCTGCAGCGGTCCGCTATCGGTGGGTGCACGGGACATGGCGAACATAATCTGCACAAGCTGATCTGCCGCCGTCAGACTGGCACTCCACTTTCCCGATCTCCGCACAAGTTTCGAGTTCTGTCCCTGAAAAAGAATTTCTTTCCACACCTCGAGGTTTCCGGGGATGAGAGGCTCACCGCTGCCGTCCAACTGAAGTCGAGTGGTGAGAAGCAACAGCGCGGGCGCCGGTCTGAAAGAACCTCTTGTGGCCGTGATAGAGGGGTCGGCCGAGCGCAATCCGTCGTAAAAGAGGCGCAGTCGGGCGGGCTGGGTAAAATATGCTTGCTGTTTTCTGCTCACCCGCGAGAGCACATCAAAATAAGCGGCCAGCCAACCCTTATCTTTAGCCAATAACCTTTGGATGAATGCAACCGGAGATGCGGGACTGGCTCCGACCAAATCCTTCCATGCAGAATCTGCGCCCACTCCTCCCGGTACAACGACTCGCCCGTCGCTGATGCAAAGGCTTCTCCCATAAAAATCGAGAACGGCTCCAAAGGGTAGTAGCTTTCCGATCCCGATGGATTGCTGCAAGAATCTACTCGTTTCCGGGTCAAGTTTTGAGAGAGCCCAGTACAGCCGTGCGATCGCCGGATCGTTGAGGATCGTATCAATTAAGTCCTTGCTGCTTTCTTTGTTGTTCGTCTTGCTCGCCCTGGTCCAGTCACTTTCAGCGAAGAGCACCGGCACCGGAGCAGAGGAATATGTGTACTCGAAGGGTTTACCTCCTTGCAGAGTACGTTCCAGTTCGGGGATGGGGAAGCCGGAGTCGATGGCAAGAAAAGCCCTTTCGGGATCCTCCGTTTGCAAGGACGCGCCGGGGTCTCCGCAATTTGGCCGGGTTCGATAACCCAGAATTCGGAGAAGCGGCCTGGCATCATCACAATTCGTAACGCGAATGACCATGCCGTCGCTCGCAGCCAGATTCGCCAACTCCCGGGCCTGTACGACATAGCGCCTCAGCAGGATGAGGAATTCAGTCGCTCGAGTCGGCCCCTCGTAGCCCTGCGTCACCACGTTCCGGCTCAGCAACGGCAGGACCTCTTCAGGCGTAATCTTTTGGCTGATTCCTGCCATGCGCAGAAAGGATCGCAGTGGGCCGGGGATCACAAAGTGAGATGAAGCCGGAAGTGCTCCGTCTTCGGGGAAAGAACTCATCGCCGCAACCGGGCGATTCGAATCCGTGGCAAGGGGCTGTTCGCCGGCATCCGCGAACAAGTTGCAGCTCACCACAGAAAACGCAATCAGGACGTAGACGCAAAGACGAGATTTCACGGCTGGTTCCTTAGAGAGCAGACGAGACCGTCACTTAACCTGGAATCTCTCGCGGGAAGTCAGGGGGTCTTCCGTTCGCGAAATCGAAATGCCCCAGATCTAGGCTTTGTGAAAGCCGGGCCTTGCTCCACTTCGATGTCGGCAAAAATACTCCATCTCGCGTAACTATCCAAGCTGTTTTTTTGTTTTTCTTTTCGAGGAGGGATTTTCGCGGTGGAAATCGTGTCTGGTTCTCACCGTGAATCGAAACCGCGCGTTATCGGAACCCCAACAGTGTGAATAGATTGTCAGCAATCTTGGGTAATTCGCCAGTCCCGGCCCTCCTCCCACGTTCCAGAACGGGCTTCCAAACATCCCATCAACGGCAGGTGGAGTATTATGCGGTCGTCGCGTGACGTCCGCTGTTCCATCCCGGCTGCTGGGATGTATCGATTGGATGCGCGGCCCGGCCTGGGTTCTGATGTTTCACACCCACCGTTACGATTCTTGGCTGAGTCCAGGCGCACGCCAGAGCAAGCTCTTCATGTATTCGCAACTGGGCGGAACCTTCTGAGCGCCGCTATTTCTATCTCTGGATGGCGTTTCGTTCGCACTGGTAACCAAAAAGCTGTGGAAGAAGAATTTGCCTCCCGTGCAAATTGCTTGTGCCACTATTCCGCCCCGGCGCGGAGATCGGTAGTGTCCTAGTTTTAGGACACTACCCGGAGATCTTCGCGTTCGGCCTGCTATTCCGTCTCCAGGAATACATCATCGCCTGGGGCTAGGCACCGTTGAGCGATCTGTCGCGCGTGGATATGCTCGATACGATCGCGGCGCGTCCGAACGTGGCACGTATTTTTTACGGCACGACATAGTTAACCGAGGTCCCCCAGTTTGCGAAACCATCCCTGGTCCCATCGCAGGTCCCGATGGCGAGGGTAAACTCAGACCCCAGGCAGTTCGGAAACTGAATGTAGTTTGTAGCAAAGAAGATCTTCCCGCCGGACCACGGTAGGAAGATTGCAGAGCTGTAGTCTCCCCAGCGAGGTCGAGTACCACCTGGAAGACCTTGATACTCCGTAAAACCGTCTTGAGGCGATGCGCCGGTATCCACAACGTTGATTGCAGATCCCGACAAGCCATTCGAAGTGCTGGTCAACCGACCGAAGGCGGTGCTGGGGAAAAAGCCTCCATTGTGAGCCCCGGTAGGTCCGCCATTGCCTGACAGCGAGAAGGTAATGATGGCCCCGCCGTTTCCGCCGTCTTGACTCGAATTGCCTTCGGCAGCCATTGCTGGAAATTCCAGGTCCTCATGCTTCGGCGAAACATATCCCTGAGAGGTAAGAGTAAAGAACCCGAACTTATCGAAAGTCTCTGTCCCAACCACCCAGTAAGCCACCCCTTGGTGCGTTTCTGGGTTTACTTCCGACGAGTAAGTCTGGTTGATCTCGGTGGAAACGGAACCCCAGATCTGGTTCTGCGCCTGCGAGGCTTGCGTAAAATCGTCGCCGTTGGTGGCGATTTCTTCCTCGGGACAGCTGGTAAGCTTACTGAGGCCGGCGGCTCCGCATTCATCGCCCAACGGTATTGGTCCATTCTTTTGCTCACCCCGGAATCCTTCGCCGAAGTAGAACTGCACACCCGAAAATAGCTGGCCGCCGAATTGGATACCAGAGCATTTTGAGCAGTTGGGGCTGTTCAGGTTCTGGAGGCCGGTCCAGTCGAAGACTGCGATTCGATCGTCACCCATGCCATAAAAGTCGAGCGACTCAAGCATGAACCCCGAACCTCCATGACTGTTGTCAAACTGGCTTGGGTCGGGCGGGTGGGCCGGAATCACGGCAAACCAGCATGTAAAGCCAGGCAGATGAAACTGATTATCAGAGAAGCAGGTTCCGTCTGGTGTTGGCAGCAGACCCATGTTCTCGATGGCCACGGTGAAGGCTGGGTTTGGCTTTCCTTCGATTCCGGTGACGGGCAGGCCCAGTTCGAGCGCTTTCTTGTTAAAAGCGAATTCCTGTGCTCCGTTGAAACCGCCGCCGCCCAAGCCGGGTACGACGAGCGGGAACTCGTCGTAAAACAAGAGGAAGGCGTCGCGAGTAACCGCGATCTTGGCGAAGTCATTGAGCAGGAAGGGGTAGCCCGGCTCGGCTGGATTGTAATCGGCGCTAAGGAAATAGACGCTGTACGGGCCGTACGGACTTGGTCCGTCAGTCACTGCAATCCCTTCGTAACAGCTATTGGCCACGCCGGCAAAGCAACCCGCAAAAGTGCCCCCACTCGCCTCACTGCTTGAAGAAACGAACTCGGTGAAGAACCAGTGCCCGCCGTTGTCGTAGTCGTAGACGCACGAAGGGTCACCGCCGCTGCTCCATCCTCTGCTTGTGAGGTTCATAAGGGTGTCCAGTGGGATGACCGCCGAGGCCCGGTCCAAAGCCGTATCGAAAACTTGAATCTCACCGAGATTGTTGGCCTCGACCACAAACCCATTGCCGGCACACAGGCCCTGGTCTGGGGGTTCAATGTCAAACCCCATGGTGTTGGTGCTTTGCGAGGCGCTATCGACCGCATTCAAGCCCTTCACGCCGGTGGCGCCGCCCGAGTTGGAACTGATGAAGTCGCAGCCCGGACCCTGCGGTTGGCAACTAACCGTTGGCGGGATAACAGCGGCGGCAGCTTTCGGCTCAACCGGGGGACGAGGGCGTTTCGGCTCTGGCATCGTCCGGGGATTAAGCGGCGGAAGCGCTGGTCCATTTAACAGGTTGTTGCGAGCTGGCACCTGGGAAAACGGCTCTGTTGACGGGGAGAAAAATGGGCCCGTCAGCAAAGAGCAGCCATTTGCTGTACAACCGGTAGCGGCTGGACCAACAAAGGTTGGCGAAAACTCCCCTAAAGTTGAGGATGTAACGGTCGGATTTGTGGCGGGAGCCGCCGCTGCTCCTTCGGCAACCGAGAAGCCACTGACGACGATCATCAGCAAAACCGTGGTCGAAAACCGGATCGATCTCTGTTTTCCACTCTTGCTGGTAGGCATTGGACCCCTCCTGAGGGAATCTAAAAACTTCGGAAGCTTATGGAACAACGGACAAAAGCGGGACGAAAAAGTCTACAACGTAGGTACTACGAGCTGTAGTATCCGTATTCGCGCACGACGCTAACACCGCACTAATGTGTTGTCAATGAGCGAAAAGACCCCAGCGCAACAAGAAATTAGTTAGTAGCTCTGGGTCCCTGTGGATTCCACGAGACACGTTCCGCCAATTCCGTTGGGGCAACGGCTTCTTCCAGCAAAAATGACCGCGATTAGATTGGCGATAGTGGTCGGCGCGGCAAAAGTCGAACCTGCAACCACCGGAGTGAAATCCCGTGCTCATTTGGGATCGAGCTGCGCGCCCTCCTGCGAAATTTGTCACAAGCTCCAGGGGGAGTATTATGCGGCTTCGCATGACGCCCGTTCCTGCAAACCGCCGGCTGGGTTATATCGATTGGATGCGCGGCCTGGCGTGCCTCCTGATGTTTCAGACTCATTGCTATGACTCCTGGCTAAGTCCGAGCGCCCGCCGGGGCAAGTTCTTCATGTACTCACAACTGGGAGGAACCTTTCCTGCCCCTCTATTTCTATTTCTGGCAGGAGTTTCGTTCGCCCTGATAACCGAAAAGCTGTGGAAGAAAAATTTGCCTCTGGCGCAAATTGCTCGTGCCACCATCCGCCGCGGCATGGAGATCTTCGCCTTCGGCCTGCTATTCCGTCTCCAGGAATACATCGTTGCCTGGGGCTGGGCGCCGTTGAGCGATCTGCTGCGCGTGGATGTGCTCAATACGATCGGGCTCTCGATGATGCTGATGGGGGTTCTGTGCTGGCTGGTGCTCACGCTTCGACAGGGAGCTGAGGCCAGGGTCGCACTGGTTCTTGCCGCGGCCGGAACGGCTTTGCTGATTTCTCTGCTCACTCCACCGCTCTGGACAACCTGGCGTCCGGATTGGCTGCCCTGGCCTTTGGAGTCTTACATCGACGGAGTGCATAATCTCGGCACGCCACAGGCTTGGCTGTTCCCCATTTTTCCCTGGACTGCTTTCGCCTTCGCCGGGCTGGCCGCAGGATTTATTTTGCAGAGTGAGTGGGCACATCAGCGTGAAGGCCTGACGTTTTTTCTGGCAGGAGCAAGTGGCTTAGGGTTGATTGCGGCCGGCCGCTGGTTCAACGCTCAACCCCATCAACTTTATGCAGTCTACGATTACTGGCACACCAGCCCGAATTTCTTTTTGATTCGTGTCGGCATGCTGCTTGTTATTCTGACGGCAAGTTATGCGTGGTGCCGCTGGGGCGCCGGACAGTGGGGCTTTAGTCCGCTGATTCAGTTGGGCCAGGCTTCCCTGCTGGTTTATTGGGTGCATCTGGAATTTGTCTACGGACGCGCGTCCATTCTGCCGAAACACAGCGATAGCATCCGCACTGCGTCGCTGGGATTGTTAACGATATTCGTGGCCATGCTCGCGCTGGCATACTTCCGCACGCGGCTTAAAGGACGAGGAGCGGATGTGGTGGCGTGGTTCTGGCGTCCAGTTCGCGCGAACTGAGTTCTCTTCTCATGGCCGTCTCTAGCGAAACTGCCTGGCGAACTCTACGACCTCACGTTCCGCCCAGCGCCCATCGTAGCCGGGATCACCAACGCGCTCGCCTATGAACGCGCAGTGACCGCCGTCATCGACCTCAATGTAAGTAATGTTGGGATTGGACATCAGCGTCTGGCGTGTTTCCGGCAAAATGCGAATGAAGGGATCGTTCACCGCATGAATCACCAGCGCAGGCTTGGCGATGCGATCAATCACATTGGCTGCGGCGGCTCGGGCGTAATAATCGTCGGCACCCGTGAACCCGCAGTAGTAAGCGGTCACGCGGTCGTCAAACGCTCGCAGAGTGCGAACACCGCGCAGGCGCGAGGCATCGAAGCTGCCGGGAAACAGCTTTGCTTTGTGGCGAAATCTCCGGAACAATTGCGCAAGAAAATAATATTCGTAAATTCGGTTGGCAGGTTCATGCAGAGCATCTGCCCCAGCCGCCAGGTTGACCGCCGGACAAACCGCCGCCACCGCACGAAACTCAGCCGGGCCGTCGTTCCCCCACTCTCCCGCGAGCTTCAGAACCAGATTGCCGCCCATGGAAAAACCGATCAGCGCGAAGCCAGGAACCTTGTCGCGTTGGACAATGTCGCGCGCCACGGCTGCCACATCCGCCGATCGACCTGAGTTGTAGAGAGTGGGGGCGCAATGGTCCATGCCGCCGCAGTTGCGCTGGTTCATGCGCACCACGTTCATGCCCGCGCACGAAGCATTGCGCGCGATTCCCAGCATGTATTGCGATTCACTCGATCCCTCAAGCCCGTGCACTACGATCAGGGTCAGCGCTCGGCGATCTTTCTGCCAATGACAGTGGCAAAGCACGGGAACGCCGGCTTCCACTTCAATGAGACGGCGCTCCGCGGCAGGTAACTCGATACGGCGCGGAAGGAAAAAGGCTGCGAGGGTTTGCACATGGCCGCCCGCAAGCCATCGACGCGGTCGAAATGCTGTGCGTACAGCGCCCGTCGGCGTTGAGGGTGCGACGATCTGAAGATTACTCGTCGACCCAATTTTCGAATCAGGCGGCTCGGGCGTCGCTGCCCCAATTTGCGAAGTTCCCACAAATTGATTCTAATAGGATCATTCCATTCCACGGGAGTTCGTCATGCCGATTTTTGAATACATCTGCCAGGAATGCCAGCACGAGTTCGAAGCTTTGGTCTTCGGCCGCGACAAGGCAAAGTGTCCCAAGTGCGAAAGCAAGAAACTGAGCCCGCAACTTAGCGTTTTCGCGGTGTCCGCAAAAAGCTCCGGCAGCGTGCCAGCCTCTACGGGGTCTTGCGGCTCTTGCGGCGATCCGCGCGGTCCGGGCGCCTGCTCGCTGGGTGACCTCGATTAGCGACCTCGATTAGCAACGGAGTCTGGCAAATTCGATTTTCGATCCCCTGCTGGTAACCAATCTTTCGGCACCAACCGAGCTGTGACCGTCGTTACCTTTGTTTGTCTGCACGCCCCGCCTACGATTTACTGATCCCCCTTTCAAAACCTAAGGAGCATCGCATGGATCGCCGCCAGCAATCGCGTGTCTTCGTTGATCTCCCGGTACACATCTGGGGTATGGACGCTCATTCCCGCCCTTTCACTCAACCCGCCAGCCTGCGCTCCATCAGCGGGCGCGGGGCCACTCTGCAGTGTGTGGATGCTCAATTGAAGCCGGGCGAAGTAATCGATGTTTTGTACCAAGGCACCAAAGGACAATTCCGCATCGTGTGGTGCGGCAAACCTGGAACTGAAATGGCGGGAGAAGTCGGACTTGAGAATATTTCCGTCGACGCCCGGCTCTGGGATGTTGATCCGCTGCGCTGTGCTGCAACGGTGGGGCAGGGGTAGGCCGTACCAGAAGTCCTTTAGCCATCCAACAGGTTTCTGTTCAGAGCTTGCCGGGTGAAATTGCGAGTCTTTGTCGGCAAACGACGAATAGGGAAGTCTGCTATTCGACTGGGCAGGACCGGAAATCGAAGCTAACCGCAACCGTCGCCGTTCGTTCATCCGGCCGCAGGTGGATTCGGGACTCGGTTAACACACCGGGCGGCAGCAAAGGCGCATGTTTCTCCACGAACAAACGAGCAAGCCTCTGGTTGTAGACGTCGCCTCGTTTGAGTAGCAAGTCCTTCAACTCCTGCTCGGAAACCTGCTCATCGAGGCCGACAACGTTGACACGGCTTACGTAGAACTGCCTGCCTTCATCCACGTCTACATCGACTGAAATGGTTTGGCGCTCATCGTCAAACCGTGTGTCAGGCACAGAGGTGAAGTTAATGTATCCCAGTTCGCCATACGCGTAGCGCAAGTTTTCTAGGCCCTCGGCGACCTTCTTCCTGCTGAAGATTTCGCCCTCTTTGATTGGGAAAAGAGCGCGCAAGACCTTGACGTTGCTGACTGCCTTGTTATGCGTGAACGTGACTCCGCCCAGCCTGTATCGTATGCCCTCGTCCACGTAAACACTAAGTGCGATGCGCTGACCAACGGCGGTACTGGCCAACGCTGTTGTGTACCCATTAACCTGCGCCTTGAAGTATCCTCGATCCTGCCACCCAAGTCTTGCTACCTCCAGCGCTTCATCCGTTACACGGTCGAGGGATGCTCTGTATGTCCGCTGCTTGATCGAAGCGGCGATCTGTTCTTGGTCCGAAATTGAGATTTGAAGGAAACCTGAGAAGATCACCGCAGCGATGGAAACCTCACTATCGGAAGGCTGCCCGAGGTTAGAGGCGAAAGGCAGAGGGCAGGATCTTTCGGCTTGGACGTTAGGGACAGGCGTCTGCGCGTCAGCGTTCGGCTGGACAGCCAGCAGGCACGCGGTAGCGAAAATGAAAATAATGACCTGCGCCAATTGACAGCGCATTGCAGGATTATACTTCCAACGCGCCGAAGTTTTTCAGGGTTCGGATACTAACAACGGGGGAGGGCGGGAGAGAGCCGAAACCCGCATTGCGCGGGGTTGTTCTGAAGTATGCAGTGACGGTACGACGAAGGCAAGCGGAAAGCACACCAGCGGCGCTAATTTCTCATTCCGGTTGCAGAAAATTTCATAGTTGCAGCCTTTCAGTCCGTGAAAAACTGCAACTTCTGTCATCTTCGATTGCTTTCAGAAGCAACCAGACCTTCGACAATTTCGACAATTAAGATAAACTCACTTCGCAAAAGGTTCCTGCAAGATCACCTTCCCTGACAATCCCACGCTGTAAACTCGCAGAGATGCAAGTAAGAATTCTTGGATCAGCGGCCGGCGGTGCGTTTCCACAGTGGAATTGCGCGTGTGCCAACTGCCGAGCCCTGAGAGATGGAACGTTCCGCGGTAAGCCGCGCAGTCAAACCCAGGTTGCGATCAGCGAAGAAGGCCGCGTGTGGTTTCTGTTGGGCGCATCTCCAGACCTGCGCGCACAAATCGAAGCCACGCCCCAACTGCATCCGCGCGATGGCCTCCGCCAGTCGCCCATCGCCGGTGTCGTGCTGGCGAATGCCGATCTCGATCACGTCCTCGGACTGCTTCTGTTGCGCGAGCTTCAACCTCTCCGTATCTACGCGACAGCGTCCGTTCGCCGCATTCTCCGCGACGACAATTCGATGTTCCGCATGCTGCAGAGAATTCCAGATCAAACAGTATGGACCGACTTTTGTGCCAGTGAAGAATTCCATTTGCGCAATGCGCGCGGGCAAGACTCGGGTATAAGTTGTAAAGCGTGGTCATCGGCCACACATTTTCCCGCTTACGTCACAGCAGACAGGCAGGCACAACTCGCGGCGAACGAAGCATCCATGGGCTTCATCGTCCAATCACCTGCGGGCTCGCGATTGGCCTACATCCCCGCCGTCCCTCAGTTAGACGATGCCGTGTTGGAACACTTCGACACCTGCGATGTCCTGCTATTCGATGGCACGTTCTGGAGCGATGACGAACTGATTCGAGTGCAGGGCAGCGGGCAGAGCGCGCGGCAGATGGGGCACATCCCAGTGGAAGACACTCTAAAAATGTTGGCGGGAGTGCGGCGCCCGCGTAAGATATTCCTACACATCAACAACACCAATCCCATGCTGGATGAGGCAAGTCCACAATATCGCCAGGTGCGGGGCGCGGGCTGGGAAGTCGCGGAGGATGGATGGCAGTTCGACCTGTAGAAAATGAAACCGCATCTCAAACCCATTGTTTACTCTCGCTCGAAGAGTTACGCGTGCAGTTACAAGCCACGGGGGAAGAGCGTTATCACCACAAGCATCCTTTTCATTTGCTGATGCACGAAGGCAAGCTCAGCCGCGGGCAATTGCAGGCGTGGGCGCTCAATCGCTACTACTATCAGAGCGTTATCCCGATTAAGGATTCGATTATTCTTTCGCGCGGCCCGGACCCCGTGTTCCGGCGGGCGTGGCGCAAACGCGTGGTGGATCACGATGGCGATGCGACCAGCGAAGGCGGCATTAAACGCTGGGTCAAGCTGGCAGAAGCTACGGGGCTCGATCCGGCCCAGGTACGTGCCGGCAAAGGCATTCTTCCGGCTACGCGATTTGCTGTGAACGAATATTTGAATATTGTGCGCAGCCGGTCGCTGCTGGAAGCGGTCGCTTCGTCGCTGACGGAATTGTTTTCTCCGAAGCTGATCACCTTGCGCGTCGACAAATTGCGCCAGTACTATCCGTGGCTGGCCGGCGGTCTGGATTACTTCGAAGCCAGGCTTTACCAGGCGCCGGAAGATTCGCAGTTCGCAGTGAATTATGTCTATGACAACGCAAAGACGCGAGCCGAGCAGGAGTTGGCTTTCCAGGCTTTGCGCGACAAATGCGACATTCTATGGGCGCAGCTCGACGCACTCTACTTCGCCTACGTGCAGCCCGGATGGCCACCACCCGGAGCTTTCCAAATCGAGACCGACTAGGATGAGTAGAGAAACCGTGTCATCCGGAGCACAGCATTGCGATTGGCTTTATCAAACCCTCTGTCATCCAGATCGTAGCATCGCGATTGGCACTATCAATCACAATACGAAGTCGAGAAACCTGCTTTTTCTCTGCAACTCACGGCACGGGGAAGGCAGATAACCGGATGGCTCCTCCGCAAGATTCCAGCCAGCCGCACCTGGCGGCCGGTTGCCGCTGGGGTGCAGAGAATAAAAGCGCCGGCGAACAGGAGCGCGTGATCCTGTTTCCCGAAGGAGCGATTCGCTTGCAAGGCACGGGCCGGTTAGTGCTCGAGCGTTGCGACGGCCAGCGGACCTTCGGCGCGATCATCTCAGAATTACAAGCCCAGTTCGGCGATGCCGATCCTGCCAAAATTCGCAGCGACATCAGCCAGTTCCTCGAGCAACTCCGGCACAAGCGGATTGTCGACTACTAGCACAATCTTTTCGACGTCATCTCGAGCGGCCGGTCACTGATTTTCCTTTTCGACTGTGAATTTACATAGCTGTGACACGGCATTGATGACGATCCGCTACAAAATTATGGGGCGGGCGAAATCCCCTGTCCAGCGCCCGATTTCAGTCAACGAGCAAGAAGTCCTAATAGTTTTAGGTCGGATCGAATGACGAAATCGGATCGCTATAGGTTGCAAATTCCTTCACATTGCGGCCAGCAGCAATGGGCTTTACACTGACGTAGATCAGGCTGCTTTCGAAGTGGAAAGTTGTCCAAGTAAAAGAAGTAAACAAAAGAGGAGATCACCACCAAGGTAGACCCCCATGAGAATTCCCCGGTGCTTTTCATTGCTTTTTTTAGCTGCGCTCGCTTCTACCGCAGCTTTCAGTCAAATCCCGTTCCCCAATCCGATCAAGCATGTGGTTATCATTTACCAGGAGAACCGGACGATCGACAATCTCTTTGGCAGCAACAACCCGCTAAATAAGTACAGTTTGCCGGGGCTAGTCGTCTCCACCTCGGGCAAGGCGTACACAATTGTGAATGGCCAGAAGAACGTATTCACCGTGAAGTCGGTTCCCATCCCGTTGGCATCCGCGATAGGCTCCACCGGCAGTATTGATGCGGATGACTACGATCCTGATCATTCCCACTTGCCCGCCTTCGTTAGCGCCTGCGACGCGCCCGCCATCACCGATCCGAGTACTGCTTGTCTGATGGATGGATTCAACCACGTAGGGATCACCTGCCAAACGGGAGCGACCGGATGTCCCGGGCCCAAATATCCCACGTACGCCTACGTTCGCTACAAAGATGTTGTCCCTTACTTCCAGATCGCCTCTCAGTACGGCTACGCGAACTATATGTTCCAGACCAACGCGGGACCGAGCTATCCCGCCCATCAGTTCATTTTTGGCGGCACGTCACAGTCGGGAGTGAGTCCTGAGCCAACCTGGTTCCTCGCCGAGAATCTGGCCCCGCAAACCAACAACAATGGTTGTTTTTCTCCCGCCAATATCACCGTCGGGGAGCTTGATCCCACCAATCAAACCGAGGTCAAGGTGTACCCCTGCGCTACTCACAGAACCATGGTCGACCTTTTCACCGAGCACACTCCTCCAATTAGCTGGACGTATTACACGCCGGGGGAAGGGGGCATATGGACGGCGCCTAACGGTATTTCGACGCTCTGTACCAACGGCGGCACAGAGTGCGAGGGCAAGTATTGGGGCCCCTGTGTACCTAGCCAAACCGGATGTATCGACCTAGCTCCATCTGATGTCCTCACCGACATCGGCAATTGCAATCTGCGGCAGGTAAACTGGGTTATTCCCGATGCATTAGAATCTGATCACGGCGGGTCGACGGATGGTTCTGGCCCGTCTTGGGTCGCCTCCATCATCAATAAGATAGGCTCGAGCCCGTGCACCGACGCTGTGAACGGACACGCCCGCACCTATTGGGAGGACACAGTTATCCTTGTCACCTGGGATGATTGGGGTGGTTGGTACGACCACGTCGTGCCCCCTGCACTTTCGTCGCGCGCTCCTGCAGTCGCTTCGTCGTATTTATACGGCTTCCGCGTACCTCTGTTGGTGGTCTCTGCCTATACTCCCGCCGGAACAGTCGACAACACGATGGGTCTTGACTTCGGCGCCATGCTGAAATTTGTCGAAGAAGTGTTTGGCGGTCTCGGCACCATTTCTGATGATCCCTTCAACCCGTTCGCCGATTACTTCGCGAAGGACGACCTTCATGGTTTTTTCCAGTTCACCAAGCCGCCGCGTCGTTTCGAACCTATTGACGCTCCGATCAAGGAAGATGTCTTCCTCGATCCCAAACGGCCGCACGACGGCCCCGACAACGATTGAGAACCGAAACGATTAGCCGCGACCACAGTCGCCGCCAGAAACCATTTGCAGCTTCCTTCGCTGTGAGAGGCTGGCTAAGAGCCATCTCATAAATAGTCCGGAGCAGTAGGTCGCGGTCCCTCACGGGCTAAAGCCTTCGTCTTTATTGGCTCAGGGCGGCACGAGTGAACGTCGTGCCCTTCCCGAACCCATTTATGAGATGGCTTGATGGCTTCTAATAGCCTCGCGCCAGTTGGTACGAGACCGAAGCTGGACAAGTTTCAGCATTGTTCGTCTAGGGGAGCCAGCTTACTGCGCTTCCGGTTGCAACTTACTTCATCTTGTAACTTCTTTCATCCACGAGTAGGAAAGACGGGCCATATCTTAAATTGGTGATCGGCGTCACCATAGGGAGTACACCGAATGGTGGAGCCCGATGAGAATTTCTACTTGCGTTATGTTGCCTCTCTTAGCCGCAGTCGGCTGCACAGCCGCTCTTGGGCAAATTCCGCATCCCAATCCAATCAATCACGTCGTCATTATTTATCAGGAGAACCGCACCGTCGACAACCTGTTTGGCAGCAACGCCCCTACCAATCAATACTACCTGCCGGAGTTAGATGTCTCTACGACTGGGCGAGCGCATACAATTGTCGGTGGCAGGAAGAACGTTTTCAATGTGCCGCTGGTTCCCATCCCTCTGGCGTCCAAGCTGGGCACCGCAGACAGTATCGAAGCGGATGATTACGATCTCGATCACTCCCACGAGCCCGCTTTCGTGAACGCATGCGACGCGCCCGCAATTACCGATCCGAGCACTAACTGTGCCATGGACGGATTCAACCGCGTTAGGGTCATCTGCGACACCGGAGCAACCGGCTGCCCGGGGACAGCCTATCCGTCATACGCTTACGTTCAGTACAAAGATGTCGCCCCATACTTCCAAATCGCTTCCAAGTACGGCTACGCCAATTACATGTTCCAGACCAACCAGGGACCGAGCTTTCCCGCCCACCAGTTCATTTTCGGCGGCACCTCCCAGACCGGGTTGGGTCCTGAACCGACCTGGTTCGCCGACGAGAACGCACTCAACGTGAAAGACAGTGCTCTCGCGCCTATCAATGGGTGCATCGCTCCCGCCGACGCCACGACCAAGCTGCTCAATCCGTTTACACAGGCTGAAACAACCATCTATCCGTGTTTCAGTCACAGGACTATGGTCGACGTCTTCGCCGAACACAAACCCCAAATCACGTGGACCTATTACACGCCCGGCCAGGGATCTCTTTGGTCGGCACCCGACGCCATTTCCACGATCTGCACCAATACTGACGGCACATGCACTGGCATGTACTGGTCGCCATGCACTGCCGGCCTCAACGGATGTATCGACACTCATAATCCCGCTGATGTCCTCACCGACATCAGTAACTGCAAACTCCGACAAGTGAACTGGGTCATTCCGGACGCCCTCGCGTCTGACCACGCCGGAGCCACGGACGGTTCGGGGCCCTCGTGGGTCGCCTCCATCATTAACGAAATTGGTAACAGTGCCTGCGCCGACGTTGTGAACGGCAGGATTCGCACTTACTGGGAAGACACGGTAATCCTGATCGCCTGGGACGACTGGGGTGGCTGGTACGATCACGTCGTGCCGCCGCCGCTCTCGAACCGAGCTCCGGCAGTCGCCTCGTCGTATGTGTACGGCTTCCGGGTGCCCCTGCTCGTCGTTTCTGCCTACACCCCGGCGGGCACAGTCAACAACACAATGGGCCTTGACTTCGGCGCCATGCTGAAGTTTATCGAAGAAGTGTTCGGCGGCCTGGGTACCATCTCTGACGATCCCACCAACCCCTATGCCGATTACTACGCGAATGACGACCTTCATGGTTTTTTCGAGTTCACTAAGCCGCCACGTATCTTCGATCCGATTGACGCCCCTCTGAAGAAAGCGGTCTTCCTCAGTCCCAATCGGCCGATGGACGCCCCAGACAACGACTAGCGACAGCCACGGTTAACCAGACGATTGCCATTAATTCGTTCATAATGTGAGAGCGGCCGTCATGATTCCCAACCCGCTCGCCCTCATTGCCGAGATCACGCACCGCTGTCCACTGCATTGCGTTTACTGCTCGAATCCGCTGGAACTGGCGGCGGTGAGTTCGGAGTTATCTACCTCGGAGTGGATCGATGTTTTTAAGCAAGCGGGCAGACTAGGAATGCTGCACGCCCACTTCACTGGCGGAGAACCGCTGGCGCGTCCGGATCTGACGGAACTCATTGCGGGCGCGCGTGGCGCGGGCCTCTACACGAACCTCATCACCTCCGGCATCGGACTTGCCGAGCCGCGACTGAAAACGCTCGTTGATGCGGGACTCGATCATATTCAGATCAGCTTTCAGGATTCGCGCGAGGACTCTGGCAATTGGATTGCCGGAGCCAAGGCACACGCGCACAAGATTGAATTGTCACGCCTCATCCGCCGCTACAAAATCGCTTTCACCGTGAATCTCGTGGTACACCGGCAGAACATCGATCACCTCGATGAGATGATCGCTTTCATCGAGCAACTTGCCCCCGAGCGCATGGAGATCGCACACACGCAGTATTACGGCTGGGCACTGAGGAATCGGAGTGCGCTATTGCCGACCCGGGAGCAACTTGCCAAGGCAGTGGAAGCCGTGGCTTCCGCGGAGAAACGTCTTGCCGGACGTATCCGCATCGATTCAGTCGTGCCCGATTATTACGCGCGCTTTCCCAAGGCTTGCATGGGGGGGTGGGGTCGTAGATTGATGCTCATCAATCCCTCGGGCAAGGTTCTTCCCTGCCATGCCGCAGAAGTGATTCCCGGCATGAGGTTTGAAAATGTTAGGGAACAGACTCTCGAATTTATCTGGCAGCGGTCTTCTTGTTTCCAGCGCTTCCGCGGAGAAGAATGGATGCCGGAGCCTTGCCGCAGTTGCGAGCAGCGCGCGGTGGACTTTGGCGGATGCCGCTGCCAGGCTCTCCTGCTAACCGGCGACGCCGCCGCAACTGATCCCGCCTGCTCGCTCGGTGCCGCGCACCATATCGTCGAAGAAGCATTGGCCGAAGCCAACTCCGTCGCCTCCGTTGCGCGACCAGTTCCAGCGGCATCGTTCGTGCAGCTACAGCAGCGGACTGGAGATCTCTGGAGCTACCGCACAAATCCTGAGTGAAGTCGCTCGATCGAATCGTAAAAATCATAAATGACGACTGCCGATTGTTACCAGCGCACACCGACAGTGATTGGGCGGAAGTCGGTGGTTGTATTGTTCCCCGATCCGTGCGTAAGCCGGTACTCCGCGTAGATCTCGACGCCGCTCGGCATCTTGCGCGCCACGCCTGCTCCTACGTTGTATCCGAATTGGTTCTGGCTGGAATTCACAAAGCTGCCGCTGAGGGGAATGCTGAGGCCCGAGATCGAGCACGCGCCCCACCACGTCCAGAAAGGGTTACACCCCGTACCTGGCACGGCCGTGTCATTGTTCAAACTGCCGGCCCGATGATAAAAGCCAGGCCCGAACAATACATATCCGCTGAATTCCTTGGTCACGGGAATGTTGATGATGGGATCGACGGTGAAGGCGAGGACGTAGCTGGTAGCTCCGGTCGCCTGGGCGATTTCCAGGGTCGAGGCTCGCAGGGGAAGGTCCGCATACGTAAAATCCGCGCGCAGCCCAAGATATTTGTTGGCGTTGCGCGCCACCCCGATCGTGCCTACAACGCCTCCTCCCCGCACAAACGTCTTCGTCGATCCGCTGTCTATATTGGCGCCAGCGCCGACGTTGAAATTCCAGTTTTTGAAATCGTGCGCGCGCTTCTTTCGGCGCGAAGTCGATTCCTCCTCGGCTGGTTCCTGCCCGCTGGCGGGTTGTTGCGCTGCGGGAGTTTGCGCGGTGGAAGCTGGTGCTGAGGATTGTTGCGTATCGTGTTGCGTATCTTGGGCTGGTGCCGCGGGCGTGCCGGCGGGAGTCTGATCGGTAGGCGCTGTCTGAGAAAATCCCGGTGTCGCGAATATAGTTGTCAGGCTTATTAGAACGAGCAACGTCAGCGCACTCGCGGTCGCGAACTTTCCCATCATCCATTCTCCTCCCATAACCGGGCGTGGTGGCGGACCGCAGCGCTCGGCTTGGAGAGAGAGGCGCCGTTTAGTCAAGGTTCCGCTTGTGATTCCTCGCAAGAAGGGTGGGCCCTGCTTGCAGCGGGATCGCATCATCTTATCAACTTTGATGCTGACTGTGCCGGACAAGCAGCCCGAGGGCGATAGGTCAGTTTGCGAATGGCCGTCACTCGCACTTGGAAACTGCATCCGGGAGCCGCAGTCGCGAGCCGCCTACCTTAGGTGCTCCACAAGAAATAAATCAGAGAGGTTGCGGACGTATCCAAAAACGTAATGCTCCTCATCAGCAGCGATTCGGGGGCATGCGACGCCAACCACTCCCGCTAAATCAGAAGGCCGGACGGTTTTCCATGGAGTTCTCGCGCCAGTCTGGAGATCCAGGCGCGACACAGGACAGGATGTTTCGCCGCGTTGTCCCACAAACAATGCATTGCCGCTCTTCTCCCAACGCAGGGGTGCGTCGTTGGGAAACGAACCGGAAATAAATCGCGGATCGCCTCCATCCACTGAGATCAAAGCAATACCATTGCTGGAAATCGTGGCGATTTGTTTACCATCGGGTGAAACCGAGTGGGCGTGCGTCCCTAAGCTAAATCCTTCGGGAGTGATGGGATGCGGCGCGCCACCGCCCAAGGTTGCCATGTACACGCGCCGGGCATGTCCCGGTTCGTTACCATCAAACAGCAGATGCTTGGAATCGCCGAAGAACTGACCGCCGGAGGGAACCACGTTGCCGGTTGAAACCGCCTGTTGCTGTCCCACGCCGGTCGGGAGAAGTATGAAGTCGGGCGGCGACATATTCTGCCGCAAGACCAGAGCCCACTTACCGTCCGGAGATAACGCTTCTCCAGAACCCTGACCCAGGCGCACTGCGGAGGTACCATTTGTATCGCGACTAAACACTGCGTATTCGCCGCCGCCCGCCTCGCCTGCCTCAATGAACAGTATGAGCTTGCCGTCTTCGGAGATGTCGATGGGGACAGTCCAGTCCTGCCAGCTCAGATCGCGTTCTTTGTTTTCCCCCGGCGCGAGCCCGATAGCGCCAGCTCGCAAGGCATCGCGTGAAATCAGGGCCCGCCCCCCAGCGCCGATGTCATGCAGAGTAAGGGTTCCAGGGGCGCTGAGCAGTTCCCGCACTTTGCCCGACAACGTAACTCCTCGCAGGGAGCGGCTGAAGCCAGTGGCGGTGGCGGTGAACCAGATTTCGTCCCCGGAAGGCGACCAGGCGGCTCCAAAAGCGCTCGCCCATCGTTCCGTCAAGTCGGACTTCTTGCCTTTGAGGTCGACAACGCTGATGGTGCCGCCGTCATCTCCCAGCAAATTGTGGTCAATAAATGCGAGGCGATCCCCCTTGGGAGAAAAGCGCAAGTGGCTGATCCAGCCCGCGGTTTCATACAGGACTTTCCCGGTCGGATACTCGACGCGGCTTTGGCCATTCACCACGTGGATTACGGCTAACGATTCACCGCCGGGGGCCCAATCGGCGCCTTCAACATTGTCGAGCAAGTCGCGCGGCGCATCTGCGCCGATAGAAACCTGAGCCAGCGTACCTCGATGCGTGAAATGATTGGGACTGACAGTAAAATGGCGCAACACTGCCATCTGTCCCGCCGGCGACACCGCTAATACCTCCGTTTCGGGTAAGCCTAAATCGCGGGACTCGGTTGAATTCGCTGAACTGATAAAGACGGACTCGGGATCCCCCTCCCAACTCGCACTGTAAACGGCTGATCGAGGGTCTGGCGCAAATTTGGCTGCCAACAGAGAGCCACGACGGAAGCTGAGTTCGCGAAATGTCGGCACGGAGACGGTGGAGCTTCGCCGACCCACCAGGAAACTGGCGACCGCGACTGCAATCAGCGCTATAAAGGCCGCACCGGCCAGCAAGGTTAAATTCGCTCGCTTCGGCACCGCGAACGCCGTCTCTTGGGCGCCCTCGTGCGGCTTCGCCGCGGTTGCGGATGCGTTGGACTCCGTGGCTGCGGCCATCTGCCGCGAGGATGGGTGCCAGTCGCGCTGCAGTCGCTTGAGATCAGATCGCACTTCGGCTGCGCTCTGATACCGCAGGTCGCGATCTTTTTCCAACGCCTTGTTCACAATGCGCTCCAGTTCCGGCGGGAGCTTCGGGTTTAAGGCGAGTGGCGCGGTTGGCGCTTTGTTAAGAATCGCATTGAAAATTGCTGCCGAAGTGTTTCCTTCAAAGGGCAGCTGACCGGTGCTCATCTCATAGAGGACTACGCCAAAGGAAAACACATCCGTGCGCGCATCCACCTCTTCGCCGAGCGATTGTTCCGGGCTCATGTATGCGACGGTACCAAGCGCCGAGCCGGGCGAAGTCAGTTGCTCGGGATTGACTCCCAACGTAGGTCCAGCCGTCGGTTCGGCTCCCGTGATTTTGCTGCGTTCCGCGATGACTTTGGCCAATCCAAAATCGAGAATCTTCGCGTGATTGCGCTCGGTAACAAATATATTGGCAGGTTTAATGTCGCGATGAACAATCCCCCTTGCGTGGGCGGCTTCGAGAGCATCGGAAATCTCGATGGCCAGGGTCAGCAGTGGGCCGACCTCCATTGGACGATGGGTAATCCGGTGTTTCAGCGTGCTTCCGTCGAGAAACTCCATCGCAATGAAAGATTGCGATTCGTGCTGGCCGATCTCGTAAATGGTGCAGATGTTGGGATGGTTTAATGCCGAGGATGCTTGCGCCTCTCGCTGAAAGCGGAGCAAGACTTGTGAATCTCTGGCTACCTCGTCGGGAAGAAACTTCAGCGCGACAAAGCGGTGCAGAATCAGGTCTTCGGCTTTGTAAACCACTCCCATGCCGCCGCCACCTAATCTCTCAACAATGCGGTAGTGCGAGATGGTCTGGCCGATCATTCGGGAGGCGAATAGTTTTCGAGTCGTTTCATATTACGGACGCAGCGGCTGGCTAGTCAATGAATGGCTGCTGGTCACCGTCGCTATCCGCACTGCATACGTCGGTTTCCCCTTCGCGGAGTTGCAACTCCAACGTATGATAAAAATTGAATTCATTCTGAGAGCAAAATTTTGCGCAAGACTCCACCCGCACTCGACGCCAGTTCTACGACCATTTCACGGGAAGGAACCGCTGCGCGCCGCGTTGCCCTGGTTGGCTTTGGAACCGTAGGCCGCGCCGTAGCCAAGATTCTGTGCGAACGCAATGGTGGACTCCGTCTGACCCATATCTGCAACCGCAACGTCGAGCGCAAGAAGCAGCCTTGGGTGCCGAGCGACATAATCTGGACCGAAGACTTCCATGCCATTCTCGACTCCGATGCCGACATCGTGGTTGAGCTGGTCGGCGGCCTGACGGCGGCGGAAGATTTGGTGCGAAGCGCTTTGAGCAAAGGCAAGTCGGTGGTCACGGCGAACAAGCAACTCATCGCCCGCCATGGTCCGGAGTTGCTGCAGCTTGCGAGCTCGAATGGCTGCCAGCTTGAATTTGGGGCCTCCGTCGCCGGAGGCGTTCCCGTTCTGCCCGCGCTGCGCACCGGGCTTTGCGGAGATCGTTTGCACGGAATCGCCGGCATTTTGAACGGCACGTGCAATTACATTCTCAGCCGGATCGAGACCGCTCGCATTCCTTTCAGCCAAGCACTCGAAGAGGCGCAGGCTCACGGCTATGCCGAGGTCGACGCCAGCGAAGACCTCGATGGTGGCGATGCGCGCGCCAAGCTTTCCATCCTGGCGCTGGCCGGGCTGCAGGTGCGCGTTTCTCCAGGAGAGATTCGCGCCCGTACGATTCGCGCCATTGACGCGGTCGATTTCGACTATGCAGCTGATCTCGGCTGCACCATCCGGCAGATTTCGCGCGCCGATTTGCGCACTGATCTGGAAGACGCTGCTCTGAAAGACGCGACGTTGTTTGCCGACGTCGGGCCTAGCCTGGTTCCCACGGCGTCACCCTTCGGCCGCGTACAGCGCAATCTGAATCTGGTTTTGACCTCGGGAAAATACGGCGGTGACATGGCCTTCCTCGGCGCGGGAGCGGGCGGAGATCCAACGGCCGTGGCAGTAGTCTCAGATTTAATGTTCGTCGCGGAGAGGCTCGCGTCCGGGCCGCGCCCGCACTCCCCTTTACAACTCGCGTCGCCAAAAGCGAGTTGCGACTTTGAGACTCCCTGGTATCTGCGCCTGGTGGTGAAAGACCAGCCGGGAATTATCGCAGGCATCGCCGCGATCCTCTCGGCCCACCAACTGAACATCGACGCCGTGCTGCAAAAGCCGGGCTTCGACAAAAACTCTCTGCCCTTTGTCATCACGCTTGAGCCGTGCCGCGATGCCCAGCTACATCCTGCGCTTCAGGAAATCTCGGCACTGCCTTATGCCTTACGTCCATGCCTCTTTCTGCCGATCCTGCGCTGATATTAGCGCCTGAAAAGCGAAGAATCCCTTGCAAGCTATTAGCCTTGCAAGGGATTCCAATCATTCTTTTCGACTCGGGTCTTACATTGGCACCTGGCCGCTACTTCCAGAAAGGATTCTTCAATCCAGCCGGGGCGAGCGCGCTGTTCGCGATTTTCGCTTCGGTGCCGGAGTCGTCCGATATTTTTTCATCCTGCAAGCGGGACGAAGATTCATGGGGATCTTCCTGGCAGAAAGATGGCATCTTAAGAGAAGAATGTTCTGAGTTCATCGATACCTCCACAGGGTTTCTGATCTCGTTTCATTGGAACACCGCGGCAGTAAATTGTGGGCTGCAAAATCCTGATGGGCCGGATCGAAAAATCAGCAGCCACGAAATCGGACTGCCAGCCTTATTTCGAGCCCAATAACAAAACTGCTAGGATGTCAGGTCAAGCAATCCTTCATAAATTCCTCTTCAAGGACGCCTTTTCATGAAATACCGCAAACTGGGCCGAACCGGATTTGAAGTCAGCGACATTGCCTACGGGCTTTGGGGCATGAGCGGCTGGAGCGGCTCCGACGATCAGCAATCTCTCGATTCGCTGCAACTCGGGGTCGATTCGGGATGCAACTTCTTCGACACAGCGTGGGCCTACGGCGAGGGCAAGAGCGACGGCCTGCTCGGTGAAACCATGGCGCGCAATTCGAAGAAGCGCCTCTATGCTGCTTCGAAAATTCCTCCGGCCAACGACAAATGGCCCGCGCTGCCGGCATACAAATACCACGATGTGTTCTCCGCGGACCACGTCCTCAAGTATGCCGATCAGATCCGAAAACAACTTCGCGCGGACTCGATCGATTTGCTGCAGTTCCATGTTTGGGATGATAGTTGGACCGACAGTCCGGAGTTCCGCTCAACGGTTGAGAAACTGAAAGACGGCGGATGGATTCGCTACTTTGGCCTCAGCCTGAACCGCTGGGAGCCGGAGAATGGCATCAAGGCCTTGCATACCGGTTTAGTTGACGTTGTGCAGGTGATCTACAATATTTTTGATCAGGCGCCTGAGGACAAATTATTCCCTCTCTGCCAGGAACTCAACGTAGGCGTGATTGCGCGCGTGCCGCTCGACGAAGGCAGCCTCGGCGGCAAGATGACCCTCGAAACCCGGTTCCCGAAGAGCGATTGGCGCTCCGGTTATTTCGGACCGGAAAATCTGGCGCCCACGATTCAGCGCGTCGAAAAGCTGAAGAAAATTGTTCCCGACGGCATGACCCTTCCGGAAATGTCTCTCCGCTTCATTTTGTCCCATCCCGCGGTAAGCACCACCATTGCAGGCATGCGCAGTGCCGAGCACGTGCGCCAGAATGTTGCCGCCAGTGATGCCGGCCCGCTCGACTCCGGGTTACTCACAGAATTAAAGAAACATCGCTGGGACCGCAAACCGCAACGCTGGTCGGATTAGCCGCCGCCTGAGCTGCATAGCAGCTGATCCCTACGACCTCTGGTAGTAGCTCGTCCCGCCGTCTAGTCTCGGTTCCGTCCACAACATGACGATAAATCCCCGCCAGACCGCGTTCGCCCTTGCGCTTTTCGCAATGCTGCTCACGGTTAATCTTCAGGCCCAGAACGCGCGCGGGTCACTGCGCGGCACGGTGCAGGATGCCACTGGCGCGCGCATTCCTTCGGCCATGATCGTCGCACAACTGGCGGGCTCCTCGGTAAAACGCAAGGCTGCCAGCGAAGACCGCGGGGAGTTTCGCATCGATGATCTTCTGCCCGGCTCCTATCGCGTCACTGTGACCGCCAAAGGTTTTAACCAGGCCACTGCGGATGTACCGGTGGCGGTCAGCGTGGTGCGCGATATCGTAGTCACGCTGAAGCCGGAAAATGCGCGCGAGACGGTCAACGTGCAGGGAAATTCTTCGTCGATCACAACCGAAACCATTGACACGTCGAGCGCGGTTCGCGGAGGCGTAGTCGGCAGCCAGGACCTGGAAACTCTGCCGCTGCCGGCTCGCAGTTTTGCCAATATCGCCTATCTTGTGCCTGGAACCGAGCCCGTCGAGCCTTCTGACCCCACCAAGGCGCGCATTACAGCCGTCTCTACCGGTGGAAGCTCCGGTTTGAATAACGAACTGTCGGTGGACGGCGCCGATAATTCCGACGATTGGATCGGCGGCTTCCTGCAGAACTTCTCACCCGATGGCGTTCAGGAATTCGCCGTGCGCACATCGAATGAAGACGCCGACACCGGTTGGACCACGGCCGGCTCGGTCGTTATCACCACCAAGCACGGCACCAACGATTGGCACGGGAGCGGGGCGTTCTATGATCGCCAGGCGGCGCTGAATGCGCGGTTTCCCATCGAGAATCCGGCGCCGAATCCGAAGCAGCCGTTCTCCCGCCAGAACTATGTTGGAACTTTCGGCGGTCCCATCGCAAAAGACAAAGTCTGGTTCTTCACCTCATTCGAAAACGTCCACGAAAACGCGAGCATCGCTTACAGCCCGGCCAGCACCACGCAATTTGACGCGTTGGCGCAATTGGCCTCAGAGGGATTGATCACCGGCATTGCTTCCATCCCGGTTCCAGCCACGGTTCCGATTCCCTTTCGCGACTACCTTGGTTCGCTGCGGTTTGACTGGGCACAATCGTCGAAATCGACCTGGTTCCTGCGCGCATCGTCAGACAGCTACACGACGCACAACAGCCTGGTGCAGCAAGCGACGTTGCCCTCGACCGGTCTGCTCACTCACAACAATTACTGGAATGTGGCGCTCAGCAATACTTATACCTTCAACTCAAACTGGCTGGGCAATCTGGTTCTCGACGCCAGTCTGTTACATCTGACGCAGACTCGGAATTCGGATCTCGGATTCGCCGTACAGTTTCCCTTCAGCGTGACCGCGCTGACCGTCTCTGGCTTCGAGACGTTCGGCGACAATCAGTTCGCCACTCCGATCACTCTTTTTCCCGACCTGCGCAATCAGGACAAATACCAGTTCCGCTACGATTTGAGTCACGTTGTCAAAGATCACGCCCTCAAGTTCGGAATTGACTTCATTCACGAACCGGTGCTGAGCGGGGCGTTTGCGTCGACAGCCGAGCAGTTCACCACTTATCCTTCGAATCCCGATTGCTACATCAATCCGCCCGGCCCCGATTGCGGCGGAATCACGGCTGCCTTGCCGTTTTATTACACGCCTCCCAGCGCGATGTGCAATCCGGAACCCAATCCCAGCACCGGCATTAACTGCACCTTTACCCCCGCCGGCGACGGCAGCTTTTCGCAGAATGTCCAGCGTCTCGGAGTCTACGTCGAAGATTCCTGGCGCGTCTCTCACCAGCTCACGGTCAATTACGGCTTGCGTTACCAAACGACGTGGGGGCTATTCGTCGGGTCGGGGCGAAGTCAGGTCGATAACGCCGCGCTCGTGACGCTTAAGGCGTTGCAGATCCCCATTGTGCCCGGCGTACCGAGTGACGATCGCAAGCAAATCGCGCCCCGCCTTGGAGTCGCTTACTCCCCTGGCGCCAGCGGGAAGACCGTAATTCGTGCCGGCTTCGGCCTCTTCTACGACGATCTCGCACAGAACGGGTGGGCAACTGCGTTTCAGGGGGTCAACAATTCTAACTTCACGACTGGAACCTGCAGTCTTACGGGAGGCCCGGGCACTTTTGCTCTAACCGGCGCCGGCTGCCTTCCAGGTGGCGCGGCCGCAACGGGTAATCTGATCGGCTCTCCTTACAAAACCCCCTACGCCATTCATACGACGGGCGGGGTGCAGCACGCTTTCAACCAGCACTGGCTAGCCAGCGCCGATTACGTACACGAGCAGGGCAATCACGGATACCGCGGCTTCCCCTACAGCGGCGGCACAAACCTACTCAGTCCGCTCATTCCTGCGGCGGATGCCACCGATCAGATGGCTGTGGTGCCGAATGTGAATGTGTTCGAGTCCGACAACCGGTCCAGCTACAACGGGCTGATGCTGCATCTGCAAGGCAACATGCGCCGCTTCAATCTGGTCGCCAACTACACTCTCTCGAAAGCGCAGACATGGGGTTGCCTGCTCGGCGAACTCTTTGACTATGTCGATGGCGTCTGCCCACAAGAACCTGGCCAACCCAGTGCGGGATTCCTGAACGCTTTCGGACCAGGCGACTACGGCCCATCTGGCGAAGACGTTCGCCACCGCTTCGTGATTGCCGGCACGGTGCATCTCCCCGGCGGTTTCGAACTGAGCACCATCAATCAGATTGAAAGCGCGCGCCCTATCACGATCACGAATGCCGACAACACCGACCGCATTTATGTGAACGGAGCGTACACCAGCCTCGACGAATTCCGCGGCACGCCTTACATCCAGTCCGACCTGCGCGTGACGCGCCCGTTCAAAATCAACGAACGCTGGCAAGTTGATCCGTTCATCGAGTTCTTCAACCTGTTTAACCGCAACAATCCCGGAGCGAATTTCGCCGTCAATGTGGCGCAGCTTCCGGTACCCGCGGCCCAGATGGCGCCCAATCCCGTGACTGGTATCACCAATGTGACCAGCCTCTGCGCCAATGCAAGTTGTACCCAGACCGCACCCATCTCCAGCCTGAAGCAACTTGAAATACCTGAGGGCGCTCTAGGAGATTTTTTCGGCCCCGGTACCACCGTAGGAATCCCGTTCGCTGCGCAGGTGGGTGTACGCGTGACTTTCTGAGGGTGCGTGGATCGACGGGAAAGTTGGGATCTGGTTTGGCGCCATGAATCGTTCTGGACCTTCTCGAATCGGCGCTAGCGCACCAACCACTCGGTGGCCGTGTGTACCAGAAGCAGCAGTTGGCTATAAGTTATGGTCAATGTGGCGAGGACTGTTGCTGCTGCACACAGCGCGCATAGACGAAGAGACGAATATCCGCTTGCAGGAATCTGGCTGGGTTCTGTCCACGCGATCAACCGCTCAACGCGCGCGTTCACAGACTCCGCCGGGCTATGGACCAAAGCCGTGGTCAGCTCTGCCGGAGCCTCGAGTGGCGCCATCCGCGATAATTTGATCACCGCCGCAGCCAGATCGAGAGCTTCGGACGCGCTTGAGACCGCGGCATCGTCGGCGGCCATCTCGGTGGCTTCGCGCCACGCATTCTCGAGCTCCACCATACCCGGGAATGCAACCAGACGCAGCATCAGCTTTCGCAGGTTGTCGCGGCGTCGCACGTGGGCCGCTTCATGCCGCAGGGCGGTCTGCAATTCCCGATCGTTCAGCACAAACTCCGTTGCCGCCGACAGCCAGACGCTGGGACGGAAGATACCCACAGCCGTCAACGGGGGCGCGACTGCCGCAATGCGCACGAGAGAAACCGAAATCTTCGACTCGGTGATCTTCGACCCGAGAATCTTCGGCTCAATCGTCGGGGAATCGCCCGTACTCGAACCGATTACGCTTGCTTCGATTGACCACCGCGCAACCATTCGCGAAGCGCGCACCAGTGCCAGTACAGCGTTCCACATTCCTGCCAGAACGACTGCAATTCCACAGACACCCATCACCGCCGGCAAACTGCCGATGGACTCGTTTGCAGCGGGAGGCTCGAGCAGAAGGAACGAGGGAACAGCAAAGACGAGCGTTACCGCAGTTGCAATCACGAATGGAGCCATCCGCAAGGCAAACAGCAAATCTGCGCCGCGTGTGGCCGAATAGGGACATCCGCTACGCCAGAGGTTCCGCCAAACAACGCAAACTGCTACCGAGAGCGCGCTGTAAAGCAGGAAGAAGATCGAAAAAGAAACGGCGATCCCGCGTGCGGCGAACATCACTCGGTCTCCTTCGAATTCCGCTGGACCTTATCCTGTCGCCCCATCTGCTGGCTCAGTTCGCGGCGCTTACGTTCCACTAGTTTTCCCAGATCGTCGAGCAATCGCTTGTCGTGCTCGCCCAGGATTTCCACCAGAAATGAAAGGGGCAACGACGAGGCCGGACTCGCATCCAGTAATTGGCGGAGGGCATTGCTCGCTGCCTCGCGATGCAACTCCTCACGGCTGAATCGCGGGGCGTAGCGGAACGCCTTGCCCTCCTCCGACCGCGTCAGCAGACCTTTCTTGAACAGCCGGTCCAGTGTAGTCATCAACGTAGTGTATGCCAGATCGTGGTAATCGCTTTCAACCAGCTCACGGACGGTCGCGCTGTCTCGCGCCCACAGCCCCTCAAGCATGCGGATTTCCAGCGGTCCCAACTGCCGCGATGAGTTTCGAAATGGAGGAAAAATCCGTTTCATTCGCCTTCCCGCCGGAGCTCACATTCTACAGTGAATCGACAAGGGCCGTCAGATTGGGTTGTTCCGGCGTCACGCAACTCCCTGATGATTCTTCTCCGTGACATCTTCGATCGCGAGCAGGATGAAGGGATGACCGGGCTGCAGTTCAACGCTGCGGGCGTTGAGCAGCATATCACGGGCCCCGATGCGCGGGAAGTCGTGAGTCATGGCGAAATCGTCCACTCGGGAATTGCGCGGAATAATCTCCTCCAGCAATTCCCGCAACTTTGGAATATTCCACTGCCCGTTTCCCAACTCGTAAATCGGACGGTTTTCGGTCTCTGTCTCGGACGTATTAAAAGTGCGGTAGAATGCCGGATTCGCGGCGGTAACCTGAAGCATGGAATCCAATACTACGATCGGTTCCCGGGCACTCTCGACAATCGTGTCTGCATATTCCCGTGTCTGATCCAGCTTACGTTTGAGAATGTTGACGTTCTGCAAGCTGATCACCGCACCTTCGATACGATTGTCCCAGGTCTTGTAGGGGCGCACGTGTAACACCTGCCATTCTCCCTCGTTGGTGCGGACTTCGCGCTCTTGCGAGGCGGCGCGGCTGATCGCGTCGTGGGCCATTTCCTCCAAGTCGTCTACGTCAAGGTTGGGTCGAATGTCGCCCAGGCGCCGGCCCACATCAGCTGGCAACAAGTTCAGAAGCTTTTGCGCGGGGGGAGTAAAGCGCCGTATGCGCAAATCGTTGCTGACCATTACCACCGGCATATCGACGTGGCCGAGCAGATTCAAGAGATCGTTGTTAGCCGAGCCCAGTTCTGCGTTGCGGTTCTGCATCTCCTCGTTGAGAGTGGTAAGTTCCTCGTTGGTGGATTGCAGCTCTTCTTTGGTGGTTTCGAGTTCCTCATTCGTGCTCTGCAATTCTTCATTTGCCGACAAAACCTCTTCATGGGCCGCTTTGAATTCCTCCACCGTGGTTTCGTGCTCGCAAATGAGAGTTCGCAACTGCTGACGCAGCTGCTCGGTCTCGCGCATCAGCACTCCGGTCTCGCGCGCCGTGAAGCGGGCCTCTTTCGCTGCCCTGCCGCCTTTGCCCCTGGCCACCGGAACTGATGGCTTACGAGTAGGCTCTTGAAAAACGACCACGAAAAAGCGCTCCAGCGCCGAGGGTCCGCGCAACGGCAGCACTTCGATGTCTATCTCTCTCATGCCTCCGTCGGACTTGATCTGCAACCCTTCCTTCCGCGTCATGCTGTTGGTCTTCTTCGCTGTGTCGAGGGCGGCGCGCAAATCGACCAACAAGCCCTCGCGCGCCATTTTTGCCAGGCTGAAGCTGGGCGAACCGGCCAGATGCTCCAGATAAGCGCCGGTCTTGCCATGGAATTGCACTATCTCCAATTGCTCGTTCACGACGATGCTGGCGGGAATAAACCGGTCCAGCAGCAGATGCTCCACCTCACGCTCCACGGTAACCGGAGAGGGTAAATCACGCACCAGTTTCGCCTCCGAACGCCAGCCTGGGATGTGATCCTCCTTTCCAAAATACGTGGTCAGTCGCGTCGCGGTTCTCCGCTTGCGGTAAATCTTATCCTTCTTGTCGACCAAGCCGAAATGATCTGCAAATCCTCCCAGGTTTTCCGACGTTCCCAGCATCAGGTAGCCGCCGGGTTTCAGCGCGTAGTGCAAAGCGGGGATCACCCTCCGCTGCAAAATCGGTCCCAGGTAAATCAAAAGATTGCGGCAGCTCACCAGGTCAAGATTAGAGAAGGGCGGGTCTTTGACCAGATTTTGTTTGGCAAAAACGCACATATCACGAACTGACTTATTGATCTGGAATCCTCCATCCTGCCGGACGAAGAATCGCTTCAATCGTTTCTCGGAAATTTCCGAAACCGCCTCCTGCGAGTACAGGCCGCTGCGGGCACGATCCAAAGCAGTGTCGCTGATGTCGGTGGCGAAAATCTGGATTGCCGTGGCTGCCTGAGAGATATTCCGGCTGTGTCCCCACATGTATTCGAGAAGTGTGATCGCGATGGAGTACACCTCCTCGCCGGTGGAACAACCCGCCACCCACACGCGAATGGGATCATCCGGCTTACGTTGGTCAAACAGCTTGGGATAAACATGTTTGCGCAGCCCTAGAAACGTTTCCGGTTCGCGGAAAAACCCAGTAACATTGATCAGCAAGTCGCGGTATAGCTCGGGCAATTCTTCGGGCTTCTTGCCAATGAACTGCAGATAGTCCCTCAAGGTTTCAACCTTGAGAACCACCATGCGCCGCCGGATGCGGCGCTGCAGCGTGGTGTGCTTATAGTTGGAAAAATCCACTCCCGTCGATTCCCGCAGAAGCCTGAAGAGCGCGTCCGCGTCGCTTCCTACCATCTCCTGAGAGCCCACTTCCTCAGCCGGCAATGATCGTGCCACATAAGGGTGCTGGCTGAACGCGGCCAGTTCGCGGGCGATATTTTTCGGGGAGAGGATAAAGTCGATACATCCCGCATTGACGGCGTTGCGCGGCATGCCTTCGTATTTCGCTGACGCTTGATCCTGCGCGAAAGTAATGCCCCCCGCCGCCTTGATGGCACGGCAACCCTCGGTACCATCGGAAGCCGTGCCCGACAGAATCACTCCAATGGCCTGTGGTCCCGAGCTTTCTGCCAGGGAGCGAAAAAAAACATCAATCGGCATGTGTGCCCCGGGAACCAGTGCTCGCGAGCCCAGTTGCAGCACCCCATTCTTGACGGTGAGGTTCGTGTTGGCTGGGATCACATAGACGTGATTCGCCTGCACGATCACACCTTGGGTCACTTCGGTGACGGGGATCTTGGTCGTCCTCGCCAGGATTTCCTGCAGAGCGCTGCCACGCTTGGGGTCGAGATGCTGTACCAGCACAAAGGCCATGCCGGTCTCTTCCGGTAGGTAGCGCAGGAGTTCAGAAAATGCCTCCAGGCCACCGGCGGACGCTCCAATGCCGACGATCGGAAACAGTCCCCGAGTCCCCTTAACCTCGATCACCGTTGCCGCGCCACGAGTTGATTGTTTCTGTTTCCGGGGACGACCCTTCATGGAGCACCTGCTGAAAGCGGAACTCTCCAGAACTTCTAAGAAGCCAAAGACCGATAAATCTGCCGCCGCCCGTCGTGCCCTCAAACCGCGGGACGGGACGAGCGGGAGAGAATTTGAGCGATCTTAGTCCGACGTAATCCCCCGGTCAATGAATACGAGTCCTAGAAAGGTCACAGCGACGTTCTCTTTTCCCAATATGGGAAGGGTTAGCTGGAACGCCGAAGACCTTCAACCCCGCGAAACACGAAGAGAAAGGCTAAAAGCTCGGAGGCTTCACGATCTTGGTAGTAATGTCCCGTTTGTCAGATGCCGATAGAGACACGCAGAGCCCACTATGTTCCGTCAGATCGGGACTATCGAGGAAGAACCTTCTATGATGGGCCTGATGACCCGGAGCTCATTGGTTGAGAATCGGCATCGAACGCATGACGCCTTCATGTGCGCAAATCAACAAAATGAAAATAAGTAGCAGAGGGATTCGGCAGGAAAATCTGGGGTGGGAAACGGGAATCGAACCCGCAACCGTCGGAGCCACAGTCCGGTGCTCTGCCAGTTGAGCTATTCCCACCGCCATGGTGATTATACAACCGCCGCTTCGGGATCGTGGAACTGCATTCTCCGATCTTGTCCGTCGTTTTTTTGTCATCCCGGGCGGAGTGAGTGGACGAGTGGCCCGAATGGACTATTCACTTTTCGGAAACAAGGTATTGAAGGATCACAGCCACTCTCGGTGTGGATTACCAGACGGCGAAAACGACGGGCCAACGCGCCACTCCAGACACCTTTATCTAAACCCCTCGAACCTAAGGTGCATCTGACTTCCTGATCTTTTCGCGGACTTGGCGGGACACTTGTGATCTGGCCGGCTTCCCCATGGCGCGTTAAAACACCTTATGCGGGCCTCGGCCAAAAGCGTCCTTCTTCTACTTCTGATACGCCTCGTGTCCATTCCGGGCGCGGCCCAACACCCGAACCTTCGCCACAACGCAGAGGCTGTTCACACCTTAACGCGGGACGAAGGTCTGGCCGTGCTCGGGGCGGCGCTCGATTTCCGCCACTATCGCGGCTCGGAATCGGATTGTTCCCATTTCGTCCACGCGCTTTACCAGCGCGCAGGCTTCTCCTACACCTACGCACCATCGATTGACCTTTATTCAGGCATCGACCAATTCCAGCGCGTAACCACTCCGCAAACCGGCGACCTCGCGGTGTGGCGTGGACACGCCGGCGTTGTGGTCAATCCAGTGCAGCATTCCTTTTTCAGCCTGCTGCGTTCCGGAGCGGGAGTTGAGTCCTACGACTCGCCGTATTGGAGGCGCCGCGGACATCCGCGGTTCTTCCGCTATGTCAAAGGGAATCCCGGCATCGGAGTTAGGACTTCGTTGCGCAGCGCTAGCCTTAAACCCGCGGCTGGAGAGGATGCCGACTCTGAGCGAGCCAGCGATGATGATGATCCGAATCGGAGCGCACCGTTCTCAAACGAAGGCGGGTCTTCGACAAGGCTCGCCGATACGCAGCCAGCGAGTCCGGTCATTCCTCAGACTGTGGTGCTGAAGTCGCCTCACCCAACGCCGGATCAGGTCCGAACGGCCTTCTTGCAGTCCTGCGCAGATTCCGAGGAGAGTCTTGTTAGACGGGACCTCTTCAAGCCAGATCAATCGCTGGTTATCTTCGACCATTTCATCGTAAGAAAGTTGCACATCTCGGGAACACAAGGCTGGGCAGAAGTTGAGATCGGTGAACTGGCTTCCGTGACTGCAGGCAAATCTGAAGTGCACAACGATTCGGATCGGCAACGCTGGCCTCTCATTCGCCGCGCCCAGGCAACCTGGGAGCTGTCGCTGCCGCAGCACACGATTTATCTTCCTCAAAACATCGCCGCCCACATTGCCGCTCAACAGCTGGCGCAACTCACCAGGGATACTGCCAGCAATTCAGATAAAACTCAGAAAATCGAATTAGCACAGCTTCTGAATCTGCTTCTGCAAAAATAAAACCCGGGAGGGGTGGGACTGTGGAACCCCACTCTTAGCAAGGTGCGCGAAGCAATGGGCAACCGCTGGCAAGCAGCTTTTGGGTGGCGCAGCGCTTCAGCGCTGCGGTTCAGGCAACTAAGCTCGACGGCTTTTTAGCCGCTGAAGGACTTCGTCCATCAGGAATTCTGGCCGAGCCGACTGTAGGGATGATCCGCAGGTGTAACTGCCAGTCCCTGCTTTATTGAATCTTGGCGCCTAGAGACGATCTTTCAGAACTTGTTGCAAATCTCGGCGTCCCTGGAGGATGGCGACTACGTGCAGAGGCTTCGTGTCTGGCCGGTAGACGATGAGATACGAATAGACTGGGAAGAACTTCACCGCTTCGTCCGTGAGATCCTTGCGCCAGTGGCCGATGCCTGGACTCTTGGCTAGTGAAAGGATCTGCTCGCGAATAGCCGCTTGGACACGATCCGCGATCTTCAGGCTGCTTTCTCTCTTGATGTAGAGCCAGACTTGGACAAGATCGTGCGCGGCTTCCGGCGCTAGGACATAACGCCTTTTCATTCAGGCTGGGCCTTCAGCCTTGCTAGGTAAGCGTCGAGCTGATCTTCTGGAATCCCCTCTCCGCGGTCGAGTTGAGCAATGCCGCGGCGAATCTTGGCATTGATCTCCTCCCGATTCTCTAAAAGCCAGCGATCCTGTGCTTCTTGCGTGTCGAGCAAGCGGAGCAGCACTTCCTCGACGCTGCTGGAGCCGGTGGCTTGGAGTTGCTTTCGGATTCTAGCCTCCAACGATGCGTCCCGGATTTCGATGGTCATGGTCGGCTCCTTAGGGTTTAAGGGTACGGTAAAGAGTGGAGTGAATCAAGAAAATCGCCACAGGGATGGGATCGTGGAATCCCACTTCTCGCAAAGGAAGCGAGAGGCCGAGCACCCGGCTGGGTGTAAGATGCGTGAGCCTTGGGGTTCAATCAGAGATGGCAACGGAAAAAGGAGAATTGAATGAAACGGTCACTGTTGGTAGCTGGAATGGTGGCGGCGATGATCGCCGCGTGGTCCGTGGGGCGGGTACACGGACAGAACGAAATGAAGAAAGTCGTTTATGTGTCTTCAAGTCAGGCAAGTTACACGACAAGTGTCAAGGGCGTGTCCCAGGCTAAAATCTGGGGCGACGCCGACAGGGGAGCGCACGCCACGTTTACCAAGTTCGATCCGGGACACGATTCCGGCATGCACACGCACACCAACGATGTCTGGATCGTCGTGTTGAAGGGCGCCTATTTGTACAAGGATGACGCGGGCGAAAAGCGCGTAGCCGCGGGCGACTTCTTACGCGTCCCCGGCGGGCACAAACACTGGAGCGGCGGCGATGCGAAAGAGGGCGCGCTCTTCTATGAGGAGGGATCCGGAAAGTTTGATTTGATTCCGGCGAAGTAAAGGGCCAGCCGGTTACCTTCAGGCGGGTAATAGCCCAGACTAGCCATTTACCGATGTGCGGCTTGAGTTTAGTCTTCTGATTGAGCAGCACTTGGGGGAGGGCTGATCGACATACGTCCCACGACTCGAATGAGTCTGGGGCGTTTTGTTTTGGGCGCTACTCAGCGCCTCTCGGACCGGTCATTTCCGGTGAAAGGCGGGTCGGCGCCCAGCTCTGTCATCCTGAGCGGAGTTGGCGGTCGCGATGCGAGCGACAACACAGTCCCTTGCACGCCGGGACTGACGATGACGTCTCAGGGAGTTCTCCCGCGCAATCGGGAGCAGGGATTGAGATTCCTTCTGGAGTTCGTAGCACTTCAGGCGGGCGTGGGGTCCTTCGAGTGTGCGACTGGTTCGCATTCGCGAAGCGGTCGCTTCGCTTGATTGCATAACGACGTTGGCCCGTCGCGAGTAGATTGGTATGCGATGAACAAGACCAAGGCTCGTGAGAGGAGCCAACGTCATGTTGATTATAGGCTGTGATTTTCATCCGGGCTTTCAAC
>Ga0307478_10000373_pt1 | contig 48252 bp, 34 predicted proteins | sample atmos_gasesECM4C_2_FD_203713 | JGI IMG/M metagenome (GOLD analysis project Ga0307478, IMG submission 203713) | Hardwood forest soil microbial communities from Morgan-Monroe State Forest, Indiana, United States - atmos_gasesECM4C_05 | ecosystem: Environmental > Terrestrial > Soil > Temperate...
TCTGGCTAGAGGTGTGGCAGAGCCGGGAAGCGTAGTCAGTCGTCAAGAAGGCTGCTGTCGACGGGGGTTGTCGGCGCGGCTCCATCATTGCCACCGAGCGAAACCAGAAGTCGGCGGAGTTTGGCGGGATCTTCGAGATTCATGCCGACCATTTCGAATCCTGCCTGATGAGAACGCACGAATCTGACCACCGCTTGCATGCTGATGGAGCGCAAGCCGGCTGGAATTTTCAGCGTCGCCTCTGTGCCGACTGGGAGCTGCAGTTCCCCGCTCAGAAGCCCGCCATCGAGGCTGAGGACGCTGATCGCCGAAGAATATTTGCCCTTCGCGGAAGTGACTACGGCCGGTACATTGCGCGGCAGTCGCACCCGGCGATAGCGGCGATGACGGACGAAATCGCGCTCGGGAATCGGGTCGAGCGGGGCCAATTGCAGGACTCTTGGATCCAAACCTGATTGCGGGAGGGAGTTCTGAATCCACTCAGGGTCGAGCTTGACCAGGGCTTGCGCCGCCGCCATACGAATTTCATCCGGATAAACCCAGCTAAACGCCTTCCGCGCTTCGACAAACCGGCGCAAATGACCGACCGCGGCCGGCGCACGCAGACGACCGAGCGCCTCGATTGCCTTCACTCGCAGGTAGTCCGGTCCTTGAGGCAGAAGCTCGCCTTCGGCCAGACGCAGGAGTTTCGGAGCCGTATCTGCGTCGCCGCACATGCCGATTTCATCGAGCGCGAGCGGCAAAATCATGACGTCAAACATTTCGAGCGAATCCGCGAGGAGTTTGCCGCGCTCCGGCGCGCCGCCGGTGGATAGCTGACGAACGATCGCATCATGAAAACCGCGACCGCCATCGCGCAGTCGCCGCGGAAGCGATTCGTCCACAGCGGCCGGGTCGAGGCGGCTCAGTAACCCAGCGACGGTAGCTGCCTTTGCCGGAACATCGTTCTTGAAAGTTTCCTTCAGGTGGCGCACGCAAGGAGCGCCGACGGATTTCGCGAGATGGACGATGCTCTCGCGCTCTGTTCGCCTGCTAGATCGCGCCAGGCGTATCGAAAGATGTTCCGCAGCGCCTTGTGGCACGCGCATGAGCACGCCCACCAAGCCTTCCGGCATCGCTTCGGCATTGAGAGCTTCTTCGATGAACTCCGGAATGCGGTTGTCCACGCCAATGCGCGGACGCAGGCTTTGCACCCAACTGGGACGCGATTCTTCCAGATCGGCGAGCGAATCCAAGGACTGTTGCACTGCGCGGTAATAGCGCCGCGCGGCCGATTCCTGGCTGAGACGCACGAATGCGGCGCTCAGAAGCGTTTGTAACTCCGGGTCTTTCTCTGCGGCCATCGCCTGGCCAATCTTGACCAGTGCGTCTTGCAGGCGCTGGCTCGCCGCTTTGCTGTAGAGCTCCGCTAGTTGTCCCAGGCCGATGGCGGCCTTCTTGCGAGCTTCAGCGTCCTTGTTGGTCACGCAGGACGCGTACTGCAAGAGGATGTCACCCGCCGCTTCCGATTCACCGCGGCCCATCAGTTCTTCAACGTACTGCTGCACGTTGCGTGGCGGAATGCACCACGCTTCGGGAGACATGAGCACGGATTTCTTGCCCGATTCCGGCACTGCAGCCCAGAACTGCCGGTCGAGAATATCCGCGTGCGATTCCACAGACATGCCCGCGCCAGCCATTTTCTCTTCGCGTGATTTCAGAAGCTTGCGGAGAGTGTCGAGTTCGTGGCCCATCCGGTCGAGCATCTGGCGGACCGCGTTTACCTTTACTTCGCCACGCTGGTAGCGATCGATTGCAAACTTAATCGCAAGATCTTCCGCCAAATGCAGAAGCGTGCTCTCGTCAAGCTTTGCGTTAGGAGATTGCGCGGCAACCGTGGCAAGCGCTTGCTGCAAAGTAATTTTGGCGTTTTGCGGAAGTGCGGAGATTTTCTGCTGCCACGACGAAGGATCAAGCTGCGGATTCTTAGCCACCTGGGCTTCGCCGAATTGCGCGAGTAGTTTTAACAAGCTCTGCAACTCTGCTTCTTCGAGCTTCCCGATCCCACCGGCGAGGCCTGTAACGCCGCCCCCGAGCGCGACCGTAAGTCTTCCCGCGACTCCCGGTACCCCCAAGCTCAAGTCCCCGCCGCCCACAACTCCTGGGCCGGTGCCCACAAATTCGCCACTTCCCACGACACTCTCGGCGCCTGCTGCGTATCCGGCTCCCTTTGCGTCAGATGTGCCGGGCTCGCCGGAACCGCCGGGGCCGCCGTGCGCGCCTTCAGCGGCGGTGATGAGCTGAATCATTTTCTCGGGGCTGCGGAACCATTCCTGAATCCGTTCAGCGTCAGCGCCGAGGGTCTTGGCCGTGAGCGTCGCGGCGACGCGTGCTTCGGAAAATCCGGCATCTTCCGCGACGAAGCGAATTTCGTTGACGCGAATTCCGCAATTGTTGCGGTTTCCAAAATACGCCTCCAGGCGTTCGGACAACGTCCCGGCCTTCGGGCCGGTTTCCATGAAGCATTTCACTAAATTGGCGAATTCGGGGCGCTCGACACGAGGTAGAAAGCCGATGCTGGCGATGCCGGCGGAATTGAGAAGGTCGGCGAAACTGCGCTCTGCAGGGCTCGATTCGAGTGGAACGCCGTCCAGCAACAGTTGCGACCCAGAGGCGCCAAGAAGCAGGCCGCTGTGACCTGCAGCCTCGACCGCGGCTCGCAGTTCAGTCCAGGCAGAATCCAATTGGCCGGCGGAGCGGACGTGCTCTAAACCATAGAGGCGAGCGTACTTAAGCAGCACATTCAGACTACGAACGAAGGCGCGAGCATTGGGGATGGTTGGCTCGCTGTGCACCATGGCGTCGCGTGAAACCGGCGGCATTAAAGTGTTCTCATGCCCGAATGTACTAGGACGAATGTTTGCAGGTAAATGGTACGAAAGGCCTAAGGTATACAGAGTAACAACCGGGCAGGAAACGGCTTAGGAGGCCAGGCGGACTTCCACATCCTGGCCTTCGAGGGCGGGGCGGACTCGACGGATCACTTCGCTGGCCCAAAGCTTTTCGCTCAGCAAAACCAGCGAGCCGTCTTCGAAATTGCACACGGCGCAGAAGGAATAGTCCTGAAATGCTGTGTGATAAGCGTCCACACCACGGCGGGAAAGCTCGCCTTCGAGCGGAGGATCGCCAGTGACAAGTTTTTCACCGGCGCGCGCACCGAATGTTTCGGACTGGAAGCGATCGATCAAGGGCTCGAGCACGCCGAGTTCAAGCGCAGGAATCACGATGCAGCGACTACTCGCTTCGCGGAACGCGATTTCATGGCGTTCGCAGTATTCATGAATGCGCTCCAGGTGGCTAAAAAAGTCGAGCGCCCAGGTTTCGCCGGCAGCCGTCGCGCGCAGAATACGGCTCCAGATTCGCGCCGCGTCGGCGCCGCGGATCGGCTCGCGATTTTCGTCAGCCTCGGTGAGCTCCAGTCCGATGGCGCGAACGTCCGGACCAAGATCGAGAGGCTCGACTTCAAGAAGGACGGTCGGATTATTCTTCGGTGCCGGGGAGGTCATCTTCCAATCCTGGTAGAGGGAATTTTCTTACAAAATCCGGAGATTGTTTGCGAACCTCCAGCCAATCAAAAAAAGCGTCCGGCGTTTCCAGCCAGATCGCAAACCAGTGTGCGATTTCTTCTTTTTCAGCGCGTTTCGTGGGATCGACCTTGTGATTGCGCGAAATCATTTCCGCGCGGCGCCGTCCCAGACGGGCTACTTCGCGGACTCGTTCGGCGGCGGCTTGCTCGTCATCGAGCAAAAACTTTCTAAGTAGCTCGTCGAGGCGTACCAAGCACATTTCAGCTTCTTCGAGCGTCGAAAAATGCAACAGGTCGGTGAATTCTTCTTCGTAGCGCCCTTCGGTATCGGAACGCGTGGACCAAACTACGCGCATTCCTGCTTCTTCCAGCACGCTGACGATGTAGTCGGGAGCTGTTTTACCTTGCGCCCCGAGTTGCGCGATTAATTGGCGGCGAATTTGTTCGATTTCTGCCGGCGTGTAGCGAGGCTTACCCAGGGCGCGCGCCGCTTCCAAAATCAAAGCTTTCTTCGTGGGCGAGCCGCCGTCGTCAGGGGCGCGTGAGTGTCCGGGACTCACGACGGGCCTCGATGCGGCGTTTTCTTCTGGGCGGTCTCGGGAGGCGCGTCGCCGGAGAGCAGGCTACGATACCGCGCGACATTGCGATTGTGTTCGGCCAAAGTCTTACTAAAGAAATGCCCGCCATTGTCATTGGCGACGAAAAACATGTAATCCGTGGTAGCCGGCGTAAGCGCTGCGCGCAGGGACGCTTCACCAGGATTCGCGATAGGGCCAGGGGGCAGGCCGGGGTACTTGTACGTGTTGTAAGGCGAATCGATCTGCAAATCCTTCGAGTGGACGACTTTTACGGGATGACCATCAAGTTCGAGCGCGTAGGCGACGGTGGGATCGCATTGCAACGGTCCACCACGCTTCAGGCGATTGTAGAAAACTCCAGCTACCAGAGGACGCTCGTCTTTGCGGGGCGTCTCGCGTTCGACCAAAGACGCGAGCGTCACGACTTGTGCGGGCTCGAGAGCAACGGGCAGGTTTTGTGATCCAGCGCCATTCAGCGATTCCCAAACCGCGCGGAAATTCTGAACCATGCGTTTGACAATTTGCTGGCAAGTCGTATGGCGCGTGAATTCGTAAGTCGAAGGGAACAGAAACCCTTCGAGGCTTTGCGCATTCGGAGCCAAGTCAGAGACGAGAGATGCGTCTTTCGCGGCAGCCAGGAAGTCGTCGCGATTGCAGACCCCCTGCCGGTCCAATTCGGCCGCGATGTCGAACATCGTCCAGCCTTCCGGTATCGTGACGACGTGTACAAATATTTTGCCTTGAGCAATCTGCCAAAAAACTTCGCGCGAAGTGACGGGGTGATCGAAATAGTATTCGCCCGCCTGCATCGGGGAACGCAGATGCCAAATGCTAAACAGTTCGAAGGCGAGACGATTGCGAATTACGTCATCGTGACGCAAGATTCCGGCAATCTGCCATCGCGACGTGCCGTGGGGAATGTCCACAAAGACTTGCTCAGGACGATGACCGCGATAGGGACGGCTGATCTGGGAGTCCAGCCAACCGGCTCCCGCGCCGATCGCCGCGATAACCAACAGGGCTAACAGACCAAGCCGCCGCATAGCTGGTTATGCCCTCTCGGCCGCAACCCGCTGCGCTTGAGCACGGTTACGGTCGAGGTATTCGCGGAGCAGAACGGCGGCGGCCACATCGTCAATCGGGGATTTTTTGCGTCGGTTGGGAGACTTACGTTTCGTCGCGATTTGTTCCGCCTCCCAGCTGGTCAGCCGCTCGTCGGCAAGTTTCACTTCGATTCCCAGCTCCTTGTGCAATCGCGCGGCAAATTGCGCCGCTTCGTCCGCCATCTCACCAGTTTCACCCGTGATATGCAACGGGTGGCCCACGAGAATACGCGCGACGCCATGCTTTCTGCAAATTTCGCGCAGGCGGCGAAGGTCGTTGCGGCGGTTGGTGCGCACGAGAATGAGCAGCGGCTGCGCCGTCAGCTGCAACTCGTCGGAAAGCGCCAGACCGATGCGCTTGCGACCATAGTCAATGGCCAAAATTCGGCGCGTCTCGGAATTCGACATTGCCGTGGATGCACCCGAGGTAATAGAACGCGAAGTGGCTAATGTCATCTTCTCCCATTATACGCGAAGGTTCGCCGCAGTCGGCAAACTCGCGGCCGCACTAATTTCGCAGCGGTTGCCTTTTCAGTAGATATAGCGTATGAGCAAGCGACTGTCGAAAGGCACAGTTGGGTCAAAGGAGAGTGCGAATGGGTGGTTTATTGTTGTTCGTGTTTGTGGCGTTCGTGCTGCTGGGCTTGTGGCGAATTTTGATGGCTGCCAAAGCCACACGTGCTGACGGCCAGCTCGCTGCGCATTTGGGAAGCGGTATCCCGTTTTTCGTGGTTGCCGTGCTGGTTTTCATCTTCTGGATGTCTTTCACCACGGTGGATTCCGGATACCGCGGCGTAGTGCTTCGCTTTGGTGCCGTTACCGGGAGAACGCTGGAGCCGGGACCGCACCTGATCATTCCTTTCCTCGAAACGGTAAGGCCGATATCGGTACAGGTGCAGGTGGAAAAGCTCGATTCGCAAGCGTCGAGCCACGATTTGCAGGTGGTGCACACGCAAGTGACCCTCGCCTATTACCAGGACCCGTGCTGCGTTATGGACATCTGGGCGAAGCTCAATGACGACGCGGTGGACCGCGTGGTGATTCCCGCAATCCAGGAAGCCATCAAGGCGCAGACAGCCCAATACGACGCGGAGCAGCTGATCGCACAACGCGCCACCGTGCGCAATGGCATCGAGCAGTATGTGCGCGACCGGCTCAGCGCTCATCACATTGACGTGGATGCGGTGAGCATCACAGATTTCAATTTCTCCGAAGAGTACAACCATGCGATCGAAGCTAAGGTGACGGCGCAACAGAACGCGTTGAAAGCGGAAAACGACCTGACGCGTATCAAAATTGAAGCAGAACAGAAAGTCGCTCAGGCGCAGGCGGAGGCCAAAGCGCTGGAGGTCCAAAAACAGCAGATCACACCCGAACTGCTGCAACTGAGGACCATTGAGATGATGCAGCAGCACTGGGATGGCCATTTGCCTGAGGTATATATGGGCGGCGGACAAGGAGGCAGCGCGCTGCCGATGATTGACGTGCTTAAGGCAGCTGGCCGGAGCAAATAGCGAATTCCGGGAGCGTCGCTAGGGCTCGCGGCCGCGCTCGCTTGTCTGCCACAGCGGCCAGAATCCCGCTTCTTTCATCTCTTCGCCGAGGCCGGTTTCATGCAGCAGTTGCTCGATTTCCGCCCGGGACTGGCGCGCGCCGATGCGTTCTTCAGCGTCGGCCAGCGCGAAAACGGTGACGGCAGAAATGGCCACGTTGCGCTTGAGCAGGGCGATGTCGACTTTGTCAAAAGTGTCCGACGTGGCGTGGTAATTCAGCATATAGTTCGCCGGCTCTTGATTGGCCACCAACGCAGGAACGCCTTCGATGAGGAAATCAAAATTGTCGGTATCCATGCCGGCATCGAAGGTGAAGTCTTTGACTCCGAGAGACTGCACGGGCTTCAGTGCTTCTCTTACGGGATCGAGGATGTCCTTCCGACCTCCAAGCGAGTAGCCAGTGACTTTGCCGATGCCCGAATCGAAAATCACTGCCGCGATCATGCGGTCGAGTTCCGCACGGTGCGCATGCGCATAGGCGGCTGAGCCGAGCAGCCCCTGCTCTTCACCGGTGAAGAGCACGAAGCGGATCGAGCGGCGCGGGATCGTCCCGGAGGCGTGAATCACGCGTGCGGCGTCAATCACCATCGCCGCGTTGCAGCCGTTGTCGAGGGCGCCGGTGCCAAGATCCCAGGAATCCAGATGCGCGCCGAGCAGGACAAATTCGTCGGGCTTTTCGCGCCCGCGGATTTCCGCGATGACGTTCTCGGAATCCACTGGCCCGGTCACATGATTGGGCATTTCCCAGTGCACGTGAATCTTCTGCCCGGCGACGAGAAATCGCGCCATGCGTTCGGCGTCCTCACGAGCGACGACAGCCTGCGGCAGCTTTTCCAATTCTCCGTTTACGGCCAAAGTGTGCCGATAGAGCAAAAGGTTTGGGCGCGACGACATCCATAGAACACCGACGGCGCCTGCTTTCATCGCGCGCGCTATGATGGCGGGTCCGCTCGTGTATTCGTTGGTGAGGTCGTCCCAGGTCACCAGGAATTTTGAATGGACCAGCGCGATAGCGCCGTTCGCTGGACCTCCAGCTTTGGCAAATCCGGCATCATCGCCGAACCCCGCGTCTACGACATCCGCCGTGATTCCTCCCTCAGGAAGCGCTGGGGACCAGCCTATGGAAACCAAACGAACGGGGAACGGCACAGGCGCGAGAACTTCCAACTGCGTATGACCCTCCGTCCAGCCAACTGGAATCGTAAATTTCTCGGTGTGGACCTCGTCTACCCCCGCGTGCCGAAACGCTTGCACGGCCCAATCAGCGGCTCGGTCGGCAGCGGGGGTTCCAGTGACGCGTCCGCCGATCGTGTCAGTTAGGTATCGCAAGTTCTCTTCGAGAGGCGAGGGGCCCAGAGCAGACTGGATCATCTGCGGAGCAAGTTCGGCGCAGGACTTTTCCACAGAGCAGGTACCGGATCCTTGCGGCAGTTGAGGGGCAAGCGGCGGCGGCTTCAGCGGTGGAAGCTGCGCCGCGACGCTGAGAGGGGCAAGGAGCAAGTACAAAGCGCTTATCAAAAAATAGAGGATTCTGCGCAATGCTGCGCCTCCCGCACCGATAAGTTACCTTGGCGAAACAGCAGTGTAACCCGAAACTACTTTCGACGGACGCGTTCCTAAATCGGGTCAGTGAGTTCGATCGCCAACTTGAAATTGCTGTGCGTGCTCTCCAACGCGAGTTCAATGGCAGTCGTAGACGTATCGGTACGCGGAACATTTTGCAGGCAGGGAGAACTTTCTACCTACGCGGGCGAACAGACGGCGCAGCGCCATACGCGTTATCCCATTCATTTCGCAGCGATTAAAATAAAAGTGAGTTTGGCACGGTGTCTGCGACGGGCCAATGCCCCGGCTAGGGTGAACGCTGTACATTACTTACGAAAGTATACGGCCCGATCTAAAATACAGCAAAGACCCTATTCAGAGCTGCACGATAGATTCGTCGATTCACCGACAGCGCGAAGTCGCAACCAAAATCAAAAAAGCTTTGCCGCATGCAGTCCTGGGCTAAGCGGACGGGAAGGCTGATTTGAGAAGAGTTCGAGTTTTTCCGAAACTTGTAAAACAAGAAAGAAGAGAAGAGGTGAGCGTACCCGCCGTATTCTTGTTCTGCCAGGAGTCCACGGGGAACGCACAGTTTAGAGCCACATCCGCTGCGGATCTGGAATGCACGGTCGAGCGCATCGCGGGTCTCCTGGCAATGCAGTGTTTGGTGCGCGGTCAAAACCCGACGGAATTCCAGGTAATGGTGCCGGCGGAAAATTCGCTGGTGAGCCGACTCGTATCGCGCGCGGAAGAGCTGTTGCGGGAAGGCCGCTCGATTGCGTGTCCTACGTCTCTAAGTGCCCGCCAGCGGGAAGTTCTTGACGCTGTATTATCGAACCGAGCCAACAAAGAAATTGCTTCGAAATTGAACATTACGGTTCGCACCGTAAAGTTCCATATCTCCTCTCTTTTGAGCAAGTTCGGAGTGGAGACGCGAGCGGAACTGGCTCGACGCGCGTCGGGCTTTATGCGCCCGACATTAGTTGAAAATGATTCTCCGACGGCGACGCAACCGGGTCGAGCTCAAGAGCCGCTGCAAGCCGACCAGAAGGTGCCGTTTCCGTTCTCTAACAAGCCCCGCAGTGTACGGTTTCCGGGACGGATTCTCACAGCGTAATTTTCGAGCGGAGCGGATTCTCGGGTGTGACTCCTAGAATCCGTTCCGGTCGCCGCTCTCCTTGACAGCACCACGATCCCAAGTAACGGCAGTCTTAGTACGGGTGCGTTCCGAAGTGAAACGTCATCGGATCATTCCGTGGCGATGATTCGTTCATCGGAACACGCTCGATGCAACTGAACACGCCAATCTGAGAGCTTGACGCCAAACAACTGTGAAAGCCGCGCATTGGAGAGCACGGAATATGGAGGACGGCGCGCAGGCGTGGGGTAGTCCGACGTAGTGATCGCGACAACATTGCGCGCAACGAGCGGCTTGCCGTCCGTCGCTGCCGCAAACCACGACGCAGGAGCGTCAGCCTGCGACTGAGCGTCGTGCAATATCGCTTTTGCAAATTCGAACCAGTTCGTTTTGCCCGCGGCGGTCATGTGATATGTGCCGCTGAGCTCCGCCCACGCGCCCGACTTCTCTTTCGGACCGAGCACGTGCTGCAAGACCTGCACGGATCCTGACGCGATTTCGCGGCTCCAGGTGGGCGCACCAATTTGGTCATTCACGATCCGCAATTCATTCCGTTCTGTGGCCAGCCGCAAAATCGTAAGCAGAAAATTCTTGCCGCGCGTCGAATAAACCCAAGCAGTGCGAAATATCAGGTGGTGCGCGCCCGAATCGCGAATGGCCAGTTCCCCTGCTAATTTTGTCCTTCCATATACATTGAGCGGATTGGTGCGGTCGCTTTCGTCGTACGGAGAATTCTTGGCGCCGTCAAAAACGTAGTCAGTGGAATAGTGAACCATCGCCGCGCCGATCCTCTTGGCTTCTTCGGCGAGGATCGCCGGCGCGCGTGCGTTAATTGCCTCGACGAGCGATTCTTCTTTTTCGGCCTGATCCACGGCTGTGTATGCGGCAGCATTGACGATCAGATTCGGACGAAATTCTCGAATCACGCGGCGAATTTCGTCCGGCTGCGAAAGATCGAGGTGCTGGCGGTCGAGCGCGACGAGTTCACCCAATCGCGGAAGCAAATTGTGAAGGTCGTATCCTATCAGACCATTCTTACCCGTAAGGAGAATCCGCGGCGTCATTTTGCTGAATAGCGGGGCAGGAACTCCCGAGGGACCTCAGCGAGCTTCAAGAACTTCGCGTCCTTCTCGGAGACAAGCGGATTCTCGGCACCCCAGGAGATGCCAAGATCAGGATCGTTCCACAAAATGCCGTGCTCGCTCGCCTGATCGTAGAAGTCGCCGCACTTGTAGAGGAACTGGACCGAGTGGGTAAGCGCCAGGAATCCGTGGGCAAATCCCGCCGGAATATAAATCTGGTTATTTTCCGACGCGGAAAGCCGAACGCTTGCCCATTTACCGAAGTGGGGAGAGCCCAACCGAATGTCCAGAGCCACATCGAGCGCTTCGCCTTCAACCACGCGGCACAACTTAGCCTGCGCATGCGGCCATTGATAATGCAATCCGCGAAGAGTGCCTTTTTTTGAGCAGGATTGATTGTCTTGGACAAACGAGTCAGCAATGCCGATTGAGGAGAAGCGTTCGCGATGGTAGGTCTCAATCAGAAAACCGCGCGGATCACGGAAGAGTTGCGGTCGAAGTTCCAATACGCCAGGGAGATTCGTTTCAATTCGTTGCACAGAACTCACTCAGCCAAAAGAATTTGGATTTAGGATCACAACGCAGGAAAATCGCAACCACTGTATCGGAATTCATGGGCAACGCACACGCACCTGGAATCAAGCTTGCGACTTCCGTCCGGATTCTGCGATAGCGTGAAGCGATGCATCCCGGTTCTCGTAATACTTCGCATAGTAAGAAAGGTAGTCGCCACCGCGGACGCCCGCGAGCCAAGAGCTATTGGCCCCATACCATTCGACTGTCTGCCGTAAACCTTCTTCGAGTGACACTGCTGGTTGCCAACCGAGATCTCGCCGAATTTTGTTGCAGTTGAGAGCATAGCGGCGATCGTGACCGGGACGGTCCTTCACGTACGTAAGCAGCGACTCGGGTTTGCCGACCGCGCGAAGCAAGCGCCGTGCCATAGTGAGGTTTTCGACCACGTCGAGTCCGCCAATGTTGTAGACCTCGCCGATGCGGCCTCGTTCCAGAGCCGCCAAGATGCCGCTGCAATGATCGAGGACGTGCAGCCAATCGCGCTCCTGCTTGCCGTCACCATAAATTGGCAGGGATTTATCGTCGAGAGCATTCGTAATCATCAGCGGCAGGAATTTTTCGGGAAACTGGAACGGACCGTAGTTATTCGAAGCACGCGTGATCACCGCGGGAAAATCGAACGTGCGGACGTAAGACTTGACGATTAAATCCGAGCTGGCCTTGGAAGCAGAATATGGACTGCTGGGCCGCAAGGGAGCGTTTTCGTCTGCGAATGCCCCGGGTGACATGTCGCCGTAGACTTCGTCCGTGGAAACGTGGACGAACCGCTGAATATTGAGCTGCCGAGCCACCTGCAGCAGGACGAACGTGCCCTTAACGTTGGTTTCGATCACGGGAGCGGGTTCATAAATGCTGCGGTCCACATGCGATTCCGCCGCGAAGTGTACGACGACCTGACATCCAGCCATCGCCGCTGCAACGGCAGCCGGATCACAAATGTCGCTCCTTACAAACGAGTAGTTCGGATTGTCCGCAACCGAATCCAGATTCTCGAGATTTCCTGCGTACGTAAGTTTGTCGAAATTGACTACCGAATATCCGGTGTCCAGGCCCAGCACGTAGCGAATAAAATTGGATCCGATAAATCCAGCGCCCCCGGTGACGAAAATCTTCATCGAGGAGATTCCTGATGGCTGACAGCAGCTAAACGGCCCATCTTGTTGGCCCCGGTTTCCGCGACCAGCGAATTTGCGCGCAATAAGGACTCGAACGTGCCGGCGTCGGTCCACCAGCCGTCCAATATTTCGTAGGTCAGTTTGTTTTCCTGGATGTAAAAATTGTTGACGTCCGTGATTTCGAGTTCGCCGCGGCCCGAAGGCTTCAGGCGACGGATTTTCTCGAAGACGGTTTTGTCGTAAAGATAGATACCAACAACAGCGAAATTGGATTTCGGCGCTTTAGGTTTCTCTTCGATGCCGACGACCTTATCGCCTTGAATCTCGGCAACGCCAAATCGCGGTGCGTCATCTACTTTCTTCAGCAGTATTTTCGCTCCGCCCTTTTGCGCCTTGAAATTCTCGACCGCGCGGCAAATGTTATTCTCGATGATGTTGTCGCCCAGAACGACGCACACGGATTCATCGCCTGCGAAAAATTCGGCGAGGCCGAGCGCTTCCGCGATTCCACCCTCACCTTCTTGATATGTGTAATTCAAATGTTTCAGCCCGAAGTCGCGACCGTTCCCCAGCAGCCGCAAGAAATCTCCTGCGTTCTTACCTCCGGTAACCAGCAGGATTTCCTCGATTCCGGCGTTGACCAGCGTCTGGATAGGGTAGTAAACCATCGGCTTATCGTAAATCGGGAGGAGATGCTTGTTGGTGACGCGAGTGAGCGGGTTCAATCGGCTGCCGGTTCCACCTGCGAGGACTACACCCTTCATTTTTCCCTCTGTGTACAGAAGTCGATGATCCGGAACCCCAAAAATAGCTTATACCTAACAGTCAAGAGCGCACAGGCCTGAATTAACTGCGTGCCGCTCGTCGGGCCGTGGTTTCGCTCTGGCTGACGCTCTTGTAACTACATTAGTACCGGTAGATTGCGCGCCGGCAAAAGCAAGCGTCGACAGCCACACTGGTTACGTTCCGCCGAAATTTGCTTTGTACCAATTCCAGGTGCGGCGCAAACCCTCCTCGAAATGAACGCGCGGTTCGTAGCCAAGGACTTTGCGAGCGAGAGAAATATCGGCCTGCGAATCGCGAATGTCCCCCGTACGCGGCTGTTCGTAGTTTGCATGGACTTTATTTCCGCTCACTTTTTCGAGAAGCAACAGCACTTGATTGATCGTGATCCGCGCGCCCGTTCCGCCATTGAAAACTTTTCCCGAAGCATGCTCCTTCTCGCAAGCAAGCAAGGTTTCTTCCACAATGTTCTCGATATACGTGAAATCCCGGGACTGTTCGCCGTCGCCGTACACCACCGGCGACTGACCTTGAAGCACGGCGAGCATGAATCGCGACAGTACGCCCGAGTACTGCGAAGTAGGGTCTTGCCGCGGCCCGAACACGTTGAAGTACCGGATACATGCATTTTCCAATCCATAGGCGCGGCCAAAGACTTGCGCGTAAAGTTCGCCGACATATTTGGTGACGCCATACGGAGAAATGGGTTCAGGCGGCATGCTTTCCGCCTTTGGCAGCGACGGAGTTTCGCCGTACGCCGCAGAAGATGCCGCATACACAAAGCGTCTCACCTTGGCGTCGCGAGCGGCGACGAGCACGTTCAAGGTACCGTCTATATTTACGTGATTCGTTTCCAACGGATCCTGCACGGAGCGCGGGACGGAAGTACGGGCTGCGAGGTGGATCACATAGTCTACACCGCGGCAGGCCGATTGCACCGCAGCCAGATCGGTGATGGTGTCGATGTGAAGATCAATTTTGTCTCGCACATCAGCAAGATTCGCTTCCTTGCCGGCCGAAAGATCATCCAGAACCACAACCTTTTGGCCTCGACGGAGGAGCTCATCCACCAAGTTCGAACCGATAAAGCCAGCACCGCCGGTGACGAGGTAACGCATCTCGGAAGTTCTCCTTCTGCGAAACTGCTAACGTCGAGGCGACCACACGCTTCGACTTCGTTCCGGGCCTGAACAGTTTATGTCGACTGCTGCCGCCCGACGCAATCGAATCTTGCCGGGTCCAGGTCGCCATGCGAAACAATTGTAAGGGAACACATCGCGGTTGCAATGCGGTGCGTACCCTATGGCGCAGCGCGCGTGGAATGACGATCGGCATTGATCCACAGGACGCCACCAATTACGAGCGCGATCGAAAGCGGCAGATCCATAGCCGTAAATGAGCGTCCACTGATCAACACCCCAATGAGCTCAAACAGCGCTGGAACGATTAAGATGACAACCCCAAAGGTCATGTACACGGCGATTCTGTTAAGTGCCGTTTGCCTCGCGGCGATTCCCATGAGCGCTCCGGCTGGAAAAAAGACGAGAGCATAGAAAATATAATTGTAGCCGGTAAGCTCGGCCGACTTGACTCTGTGACCTACCAATGTCGCGAGCGTCGCACCCGGTCCGAGTTTGTAACGGACCGACTGAGGTTTCCCATCCACGTAAACGAAGAGGTTCGAACCGTCATAGGAGTACAGGATGTCACGAATTTCGCCACTCTTGAATACATCCGGGACGTGCGACGAAAGTTGAGATTTCTTCATCGAAATTCCATTGCGAAACCAGAAAAGCAGTGCCGGTCCTTCTTGACGCACATTCAGATTGGACGGACCGGACGGCTCGGAAATGGAGAGGATACGCGCGTCTGGCCCATTCGTTTTTGCGGGCGCGCAAACAATCCGTATGGCGAATTGATTTGTCCTTTGAAGATCCTGGATCAGTTGCGGGACCGCGCCGCGCGAAGATAGCCAAGAAGAGCCGTCCAAAACAAGCGAGGAGGTCTCCGGATGTGCTGGGGGCTTCGGAATCCACACCAAATTGGCTGGCAGGCTTACGGTGTCGGACAAACGCTTCGACGTCGAAAAGTCATACGAAACTAGCGAGCCTGGAGCGCTTCGATTCGCGCCGACTGCGGCGAACATACTTCTCGCTTCGTCGCTTGACATGGACCGGTCCCAGATTTGCACCAGGCGGACCTGCCCGGCCCAAGGGTTCTTGCCGTTCGCATCGTTGCCAATCGTTAGCAGAACGTCTGTATTCCAGTCGCTCAGCCGGGCCTCTCGTTGCAGAGGAATCGAAGCCGCGAACCACAATCCGAAATAGACCAACAACATCAGTGCCGCCCGCCACCCCGCTAAAACCGTCGCTAGGGCGCGCTCACACCTAGAGAGAACGGGAAGCAAGAACGCGCCGAACGCGTCGAACAGCAGAAAGCCAACCACAGCTCCGGAAGAGTTGGTAAACACGTCTTCCCAGCCAGAATCACGCTCGGGGATGTAAATCTGGAGGAATTCAATGGTGTATGAGAAGCAAGCGCCAGCGATTAGCGCCACCAGGAAAACGAAAGGACGCGACTTGCCCCGTTCGCGCAGCTTTGCTGCAACGCCGAACCCAAAGGGTGTGAACAACAATACATTGAGGAAGGCATCGTAGAACCCGGCTGTCTTTAGTGACTTGCCGAGCAGGAAGGGGTACCTGATTCCGCCGGGGGTGTGGAAATCGATGCGAAAAGGGTAAAGCGTGAGAAAAAGAATGCCGACAACCGCGAGAATTAGAATGCGATCGGCCCATGAATCACTGAAAACACCTGGTGCCGGGCTAACCTGCTGATTCTCAATTACTCGAATGTCAGATTCCCCAGAATGTCGCGGAAAGTTTAGCACAACGGGCGCGACCTCCTGAGATCACCGCGCAACTGCACGACGTTTTCGCCTCTCACCCGAATCGCGTTCAGGTATTCGAGTTCGAAACACACTGCTAAGCCACTCTTACGAAACAACTAAAGCCACCTGTACGTGCGAGTGGTCAGGTGAGCCGTAGACCGTGTGAACAGGCGAAGAGACTTGAACCATCTCGGTTCCTTTGACCAGTAGTTGCGCCCCGCCTTCGCTCCCTACACTGCTCCGTGACATGAGAGCCCACGCCAACAACTACGCGAGCCGCATTCCAGAATCGAACTCACGGCCAGAAGAAAACCGGCGACGTTCGTCAAACTACATTCTCTTATTGACCACGCTCGCCATGGTGCTAGCGATTGTCGGGCTATCCAGCTGCGCCGGCTACACGAGCGCGGCAAAGACCTCTCCGGGCAGCGGCGGGGCGGGTGTTCTGTCGCCGAGCTCGACAACTTTGAGCTTCGGTAGCGTCGCGGTTGGCAATACAACCACGCAAAGCTTGACAGTCACCAATACTGGAACCTCCACGGTGACCATTTCCCAGGCGACCTTGACGGGCGCCGGGTTCAGCGTGATTGGCGGAAATCCCTCGGGCACGATTGCAGTGGGCCAGAGCAGCACGATTCAGATTCAGTTTGCTCCGACGGCTGCGGGCGCGATAACGGGGAGTCTGACGGTCGTTAGCGATGCCTCGAATTCGCCGGTGATGATTTCGCTGAGCGGGACCGGAACGCAAACCGGCTTGGCGATTGCTCCCCTGGCGTTGACGTTCGGGAATGTCGTGGTCGGACAGACCGGCAGTCAGAATGTGGAATTGACGAATACCGGAACGACGAACATCGTCATCAATCTCGCCACAGTTGCCGGCAATGGTTTCGGGATTAGCGGACTATCGTTGCCAAAGACGCTGACGGGCGGGCAATCACTTTCATTTAGTGTGCAGTTCGCGCCCACCGCCGCGGGTGCGGCAACCGGAAGCATTACGTTTACTGACAACGCCCCGACGTCACCGCAAATCGTAACCTTGGTGGGAAGCGGCGTCACCACGACTTCGACATTGACGGCTAACCCCGGCAGCGTGGCATTTGGAAATGTGTCGGTGGGCAGCAACGGCCAGCAGACCATCACACTGACGAATAGCGGAAATACAAGCGCAACGATCTCAGCAGTGAGCGCGACGGGCAGTGGTTTCACGGCGCTTGGACTTTCGGCCCCGTTGACTCTCGCGGCCAGCCAGAGCACCAGCTTTACTGCGCAGTTCGCGCCGACGGCTTCAGGGGCTGCATCAGGCAGCATCACTGTCACGAGCAATGCCAACGATCCCACGATCACGATTCCGCTGACCGGCACGGGAGTTCAAGGGAGCCTGGCGGCAAATCCATCCACCATTAACTTCGGCAGCTTGCTGATCGGCGCCAGCGGTTCCGTGAATGTGACTCTGACCAACTCCGGTTCCGCTAGCATCACCATTTCGCAAGGCAGCGCGTCTGGAAGTGGATTCAGCATGAGTGGTCTCTCTGTTCCAGCGACGCTCGGCGCAGGCCAGACGGCAACTTTTGCAGCGAAGTTCTCGCCGACCGCCGCAGGCAGCGTAACCGGAAGCATTTCGATCGTCAGCACCGCACCAGGATCTCCGCTGACCATCGCATTGACTGGATCGGGCACCGCAGGCCAGCCGCAACTGACGGTCAGTCCGGCTAGCGTGAGCTACGGTAACGTCTCTGTGGGAAGCAGCGCGCCGCAGACGATCACCCTCACGAATGCCGGTAATGCTACATTGACTGTGACCCAACTGACGGCTTCCGGGGCTGCGTATGGTGTTAGCGGCGCCACGATGCCACTGAATATCGGCGCCGGCAGCAACGCATCTTTCACCGCGACTTTTGCGCCGACCGCTGCAGGTGCCGCAGCCGGAAGCATTTCGATCGTAAGCAACGCTCCGGGTTCGCCGGCGTCGGTTGCTTTGTCCGGCACCGGAATACAGGGCCAGCTCGGGGCCGCTCCTTCTACCGTGAACTTCGGATCGGTGAACGTCGGCAGCAACGGCTCTCAGACAATTACCCTGACGAATTCGGGAACCGCGAGCCTGACGATTTCTCAGGCCACAGCGTCGGGCACTGGTTTCAGCATTAGCGGAATCACAACTCCATTGACGCTCGGCGCTGGACTGAGCACGTCGTTCACCGCGAAATTCGCACCGACGTCCGCGGGTAGCGTGAGCGGCAGCGTGTCGATCGTAAACAACGGTCCTAATTCGCCGATCACTGTCTCTCTGAGCGGATCGGGAACCGCCACCGCACCGCAATTGACGATCAGCCCTGCAAACGTTAGCTACGGCAACGTCGCCGTCGGCGGCAGCACACCGCAGACGATCACGTTGACGAACTCCGGCAACGCAACTCTGACGGTAACCCAGGCCACGGTCTCCGGCACAGGATTCAGCATGAGCGGCCCGACGATGCCGATGAATATCAACGCCGGCAGCAATGCGTCGTTCACGGCAACCTTCGCACCGACGTCCGCAGGCGCGGCGTCCGGCAGCATCTCAGTGGTCAGCAATGCTCCGGGTTCGCCTGCAGCTATTGCTCTCTCAGGAACCGGCATCCAGGGCCAACTCGGCGCCAATCCGACGAGCGTCAACTTCGGCTCGGTGGGAGTAGGAAGCACAGGAACACAAACCATCACGCTTACAAATTCCGGATCGGCGAGCGTGACCATCTCACAAGCGAGTGCATCCGGAACCGGATTTAGCATCATCGGGCTAACCACACCTCAGACACTCGGAGCGGGCCTCAGCACGAGTTTCACTGCCCAGTTTGCGCCGACTTCCGCAGGTAGCCCGACGGGCAGCATCTCGATCGTCAGCAATGCACCTGGATCTCCTCTGACGATCGCGCTGAGTGGGACCGCTACCCAACCACAACTCTCTGCGACGCCGAGCAGCGCTGCTTTCGGCAACGTGGTGACGGGCACCAACAACTCACAAACGATCAACCTGACCAATGGTGGCAGCGCCAGCGTGACGATCTCCGCCGTGACTGTCGCAGGCGCCGGCTTCAGCACGTCCGGCATCACCACGCCACTGAGCCTCGCGGCAGGCAAGTCCGCAACCTTCAACGCCGTGTTTGCACCGACTTCCGCGGGTGCGGTGAGCGGGTCAGTTTCTCTGACGAGCAACGCGCCGAATTCACCGCTGGCCATCGCGCTCAGTGGAACCGGAGTCGCTGCAACGAAGCTCTTGGGTCTCAGCACGTCGAGCTTGAGCTTCGGCAACGTAAATGTGGGAAGCAACAGCGCGTTGAGCGTGGCCTTGACGAACAACGGGAACGCGAACGTCACGATTTCGAACGTAAGCGTGACGGGTGCCGGCTTCAGTCAAAGCGGCGTGACCGCGAACGAAGTCCTCACGCCTAATCAATCTGTGACAGTCACCGTGACGTTTGCTCCGGGAACCGCCGGAGCGGTTAGCGGAAGCGTCAGCATCGCTAGCGACGCTACCAACTCACCGGCGACGATCAACGTGTCCGGCACCGGCGTGTCAACGACTCCACACAGCGTTGGGCTCAACTGGAACCCGAGCACGTCTTCTGTGTCTGGCTACAATGTTTACCGTGGCACGACGCCGAACGGACCGTATCCGACCAAGTTGAACCCTTCTCTGCTGACCACCGAGCAATATTCGGATTCGAGCGTGGTTTCGGGACAAACGTACTACTACGTTGTAACGGCTGTGGATTCCAACAACGTCGAGAGCGTGGATTCGAACCAAGCAACTGCGATAATTCCATAAACCGGACCCGAAGGGCTGTGGGACTAAGCCTGGCTAAGTACAGTTTTTGAAAGGATTTGGGCGACTGCGGCGGGACGAAAGGCCCCGCCAATCCTCCAGCACACCAGTAGACTGTCCTCGCGGACAGGGTTAACCCCCTGTCCCAACTGTGTACCCCCGACCAGTAGTTGCCGAAACCTGCCCCGGCAGACAATCAGCCCGCATATGACACGTGACCCTATCCTGGAGGGAACGCACGTGAACGCGTTGATTCGTTCACGGCGATTTGCTCTTCAATCTGTCTTCCGCGGATTTTCTGCGATCTGCGTTCTCGCCGCGATTCTCGTTACGTCGGGGTGCGTGGGTGTTACCGGCAAGGGCGCCGGAACCGGGAGTCCTACGATCTCACTGGGACTTTCACCCAGCTCAATAAGCTTTGGAAGTTTGGCGGTCGGCCAAAGCAGCACGAAGACGGTTACTCTGACGAACACGGGCAGCGCTATCGTAACGATCTCTGGAATCTCAGTGACGGGCGCCGGATTCACTGCTTCCGGTCCCCATCTGCCGATCGCGCTCAGCGCTGGGCAAAGCACCACGATCACAGTGATGTTCAAACCGACGGCGGGCGCCCCGGACACGGGCACGATTACGATCACCAGCAATGCGCTCGAGCCCACCATGGATGTGACTCTGAGTGGAACTGGGACCACTTCGGCGGTTCTGAATGCGTCGGCATCGTCAATTGCGTTTGGGACGATTACAGTGGGCAGCGAAATAACGAAAACGATTCAATTGGCGAATGCTGGCACCGGCAGCGTGACGATTTCTGGAATGACCGTTTCGGGTGCGGGCGTCAGCGTCACGGGATTAGCAGTGCCAGCTAGTTTGGCGGCTGGCGCAGACGCAAACCTGACGATTACCTACAAGCCGACGGCAGCCGGAGCTCTTTCGGGCAAAGTTTCGATCGCAAGTAATGCGTCGGACTCGTCCTTAGTTGTTGACCTGAGCGGAACGGCCACCACAACACCTTCATCAGCGCTCACTGCCACGCCATCATCGATCACTTTTGGAAACGTGGTGGTGGGAACCGAATCGAGCCAGACGATTCGCCTGGCGAATTCGGGGACCGCTACCGTAACCGTTTCCGCGCTGGCGCCTTCGGTTTCGACGGTGAGCGTCTCAGGACTGTCCGTTCCTATGACGTTGGCCCCGGGGGCGAGTGCGAGTTTCACGGCCGCATTCAAGCCGACTGCCGCCAGCAACGTATCGGGCGCGATAACAGTGAAGAGCAACGCGACCGACTCTTCGATGCCGATTGACCTGACGGGAACCGGCGAAACCGCCGCTGTCCAGCTTATCGCGAGTCCAACGAGCGTCAGTTTCGGCAGCGCATCCGTGGGATCGGCAAATTCGAAGCAGGTAATCGTGAAGAATACCGGAAACACGAATGCCAGCATCTCGAGCGTAGCTGTCGCGGGTACCGGATTCAGCCTCAGCGGCTCCTCGACGAGCGTGGTCTTGACTCCCGGACAATCGGAAACATATACGGTGAACTTCGATCCCAAGAGCGCTGCGAACGACACGGGAACTCTCACGGTCGCGAGCAATGCGTCCGGCTCGCCGATGAGCGTCGCTCTTTCTGGCACGGGGACCACGACATCCGCCAGCCACAGTGTTGCTCTTAACTGGGATCGCAGCGCTTCAACGGTATTGGGCTACTTCGTGTATCGCAGCTCGAAACCGAGCGGGCCATACGCGAAGATGAATTCCTCAGCCGACTCCAACACCTCATACTCGGATACCTCGGTGGCCGACGGCCAAGTCTACTACTACGTTGTCACCGCAGTTGATTCCAGCAATATTGAAAGCTCGTATTCGAACCAAGTCTCCGTCTCGATTCCTTCGAATTAACGAAAGCCCGCACCTGACTCTTGCGGTCACCAGCCGGCTGTAGCAGAATCCTCTGTCCGGCGCAGATGTCCTGATATGCGCGCAGCCGCTCTTCAGACTCCGCCAACCCAGCGTTATCTCCGGACGCAGTCGTCCGAACTCGTGTGTTTGTGCTGGAATGACCGTGCACAGGAGCTAGAAAGGCAATCCGCCACCCGCCGGGTAAGGAGGCATGGGCATGTTTCTCGACTTCTATCACTTGCACCAACAGCCGTTTGGTGTCACGCCCGACCCGGCGTTTCTGTATCCGAGCGGAACACATTGTCAGGCGCTCGACTCGCTCACCGCGGGAATCCTGGAGGGACGGGGATTTTTGGCGCTGATTGCGGAACCGGGCATGGGCAAGACGACGCTTCTATATCAGGTACTTGAGGGACTGCGTGGTACGGCGCGTGCCGCGTTCCTGTTCCAGACCCAGTGCAACTCCCGCGAATTCTTTCAATACCTTCTGAGCGAACTAGGCGTCGATTCGACGGGCATGGGACTCGTAGCCATGCACAACAAGCTAAATGAAATGTTGTTTGCCGAAATGCTGGCCGGCAAGCGATTTGTCCTGATCGTGGATGAGGCACAAGACCTCGACGATTCGGTGCTCGAAACCATCCGTCTGCTTTCGAACTTCGAGACGTCGCACACCAAACTGCTGCAAATCATTCTGGCTGGACAACCGCAACTCGCGGAGAAACTGGGACAGAAGCGCCAGTCGCAATTGCTGCAGCGCATTGCGGTGGTGCAGCATTTGGAAGCGCTGTCGTCAGACGAAACGGCCGGTTATATCAGGCACCGGCTGAAAGTGGCGGGTCATTGCGGCGAATCGTTATTCGAGCCGGAGGCCCTGGCGCTCGTCGCTGAACGAAGCCAGGGCGTCCCGAGGATCATCAACAAGATCTGCTACCAGGCTTTGTTGGAAGCGCATGCTCAAGGGCTCCACACGGTGTCGAGAGACATCGTCGAGAAAGCGAATCGCAAGTTGGACGTCGTAGCTGCCGCTGCTCCGACGCCGACGCCCGAGCCACCGCGCTCGCATGCCGAAGCCCATCCCGCCGAGTCCACAGGCGTTCCTGCGCCGCCCCAGCTTTCCTACAGGCCACTTGCGCAACGCGGCGTGGCTAGCTGGGTTGTTTGGGCAGGCGCGCTCGTTGTCGTTCTGCTTTTTGCGGTGCTGGCCCTGCCGCGAGGCCTGAGCTCAATCCCCCTGCGGTACGGCGTGACCACTGCACTGCCTCAGGGAAGCGCCAGCTACGACAGTCAAACTTCGCTGACGCGGGAATTGGGACTCAAGATCAACCGCATCGCGATTGATCCCGGCCATGGGGGGCACGATACCGGCACGATCGGACCCCATGGTCTGCTGGAGAAGAACCTTTGCCTCGATGTAGCGTTGCGGCTGGGCCAACTGATCGAAGAAAACATTCCGGGGGCGGAAGTGATCTATACACGCAAGGACGACAGGTACGTCGGGCTGGAAGAGCGCACGGCAATCGCCGACCGCGCCGGCGCGGATCTGTTCATCTCAATTCACGCGAATTCCAGTCGCAGCGGTGAGGCGCGTGGCGTCGAAACATACTCGCTCAGCTTGACAGCGGCGCAGGAATCCGCGGAACTGGCGGCGCGCGAAAATGCTCTCGCGCAATCTTCCTTCCACGATCTTCCGGAACTGATTAACAAAATCACGCACAACGCGATGATGGCGGAGTCGAGACAGCTTGCCGGGGACATCCAGAACGCGCTGTCGCAGAGTCTCCAGCTCGTGAGCCCGCGCGAGACGAACCGCGGGGTGAAGCAGGCACCCTTTATCGTTCTGGCCGACGCCAACATGCCGGCGGTTCTTTCGGAGATTTCCTTCGTCAACAATCCGAGCGACGAGAACTTGCTGTTCGAAAGCACCCAACGCCAGCGCGTCGCCGAGGGCCTGTACCGCGGCGTTGCGGCCTTTCTGGATCGTCTGCACATCCTGCCCGACGATAAGCGAAAGTTGGTCAGAGAAAACCCTCCCAGCACGTCCTCAGGAACCACAGCATCAACAGCCGCAATCGGGGCTATGTCGCGATAGATTCAAGCAAAACTAACGTGCAGGTGAATCCGTTTTAAGTGCACGAAGTTCACTGAGTTCATTCATTCAGTGCCACTGTTTACAGGTTCCTTGGGTTAGCGGGATTCGTCGGCGATGGCGATGCAGATCCAATCCGTACAGACGCGGGAATGGCAATTATTCGGGACATCTTTAGCAAGAAGACCACGTTCGCGAGTCCACCACTTCGGATCTCTTCGTGGCAAGGTTTCTATCACCTCAGCCAGAAATAAAAGTTGGTATTTCCTCATCGCGGGGAACCGATACGGATTCGCGCGAGAACGTGAGAGGTGAGCGTAAAGCGCAAGATCGCAGTTGACACTAATGGGTGTCAATAACCCGGCAAATCCTATAATCTACAAATCCAGCCAATGGCTTCCCTCAGACAGGCTTCGACTTCCCAAGAAAAATGACCCGAAAAATTGTTCCAGGGCTGCTTTGCGTGCTGGTTCTGTGCGGCATTTTGGTCGCCGGCCTTGTGCCGTTCCAACGACCACGAAATTCGGTGACGTGGCTCGGGAATGAGAATGGACTTCACTTTGGCAAGCACGGAACCGTTTGGAGCACTGGACCACTAACGCCATCGGAAGCACCGACGGAAGCTTCTTGCAGCCTTGAAATGCGGTTGCAGCCAAGCTTTGCGAATGCCTCAAATACGATCCTTGCGTTCTATACGCCCCACAATCCCGTCCGACTGACGGTGCACCAATATCACGCGCTCTTGATATTGCAACGAGAACACCACGGCTCCTCGCACCACACAGAGGTTATCGGAATTACTGACACATTCCATCCCGCAAGACCCGTATTCGTGACCATTACGTCAGGACCGCAAAAGACGGCGATATACGTTAACGGCACGCTGGTGAAACCGTTTCCTTCGTTTCGCATGGGCAACGATTGCGCCGGCCAGGTCATAATCGGAACCTCGCCCGACGAAAGCGACAGCTGGGCGGGCGAATTGCGGGGTCTGGCGATTTACGGCCAGGAACTCAGGGCAGCGAAGGTTCTGCAACACTATGAGGCTTGGACTACGCAGGGGCGGCCGGAGATTTCTGCGGACGAGCATCCAATAGGTGTGTATCTTTTCGACGAACGTGCCGGCAGCGTCATTCACAACGCCATGAATGACGGGATCAATCTCAACATTCCAGAGCGCTTTTCACTTGTACATGAACAGTTCTTGAAACCTTTCTGGCTAGAGTTCAGACCGACTAGGGGCTACGTGTTCGATGTCCTGGTAAATATCGCCGGCTTTATTCCCCTCGGCTTCGTCTTTTTCGGCTACTGGACGTCAGTGCGGCCGATCAAGCGTCCAGCTTTAGCAACCGTTGCTCTGGGGTTCGCGGTGAGCCTGACGATCGAAGTCTTACAATCGTATCTTCCGACTCGGGATTCCGGCACAACAGATCTGATCACCAACACGCTCGGCACTTTCCTTGGCGTCAGGCTTTACGCCTCCAGTGCCGCCAGAGCTCTTGTCGCAAGACTCTATTGACGCGCGACGACCCGCGGCCAAAGTCCGCTAGAGAATATCTGAACTACGGATCTCGCTGAGGCCGAGTTTGCGATGCACGCAGACGAGCGCCGCTTTCACGTCTTCGCGCGCCACGACGATTGAGATGCTGGACTGCGAGGCTTCATGAGCGCTAGCGAGTACGCGAAGATTCTCTTCTTTCAAGGAATCCAGGACGCGACCGACGAGTTCGTGCATGCGAAGTGGACTTTCACCGACAACTGCAAGGACCGCAACGGAGGAATCGACATCGAGACGGCCTGGCGTTCCATGCGCCAGCTCCCGCGCGAACTCGCGGCGTAACGCGTCAGTCGTTGCTTCCACGAGCCCGGATGAAACAACAAAACTTACTTCATTCGGCGAGCTCGATGAGCGTGCGACGAGGCGCACTTCGGCCTGTGCCGTCGCGGCAGCCGAGAGTGCGCGACGCAAAACGTCTTGCAGATCCTCATCGCTCGAACCGCGAAGCGTAATCAACGCCACGTCGGCGGCGGCCGCGAGTGCTTTTACTTCTGAAACGCCGCAAGGGCCGGCGGCGGTAATCTTTGTTCCGGGGAGATCAGGAGCGAACGTATTACGGATCGAAAGAGGAATACCGCGCTGCATTACTGGACGCAGCGTTTTCGGATGCAAAACCTTGGCGCCCAACTCCGCCAGATCGGCTGCTTCGCTATACGACATCTCAAGAATGGAGCGCGCATCCGGCACAATCCTTGGATCGGCAGTAAGAATTCCGTCCACGTCCGTCCAGAGCGTGACTTCGTCCGCGTCGAGGGCTGCACCGACAATCGTCCCGGAAAAATCGGAACTGTTACGGCCAAGAGTCGTGAGCGCTCCGTCCACGGTTGCGCCGATGAAGCCGGTGACTACGGCGACAGTGCCTTGCAGCAATAGTGGCCTCAAGCGGGCCTCGCAGCGTTCGCGAGTGAGATCCAACTGGGGCTCGGCTGCGCCATGACATGCGTCGGTAACAACAAGCTCAGTCGCCTCGATCGCTTCGCTGGCGACTCCTCGGGCTGCAAGTGCGGCAGCCACCAGCGGGGCAGAAAGGCGTTCTCCCAGACCCACGATTGAATCCCGCGCGCGCAGGGTCAACTCGCCTTCGATGATGGCCGCTTCGCAAATCGCACTGGCATCTCGAATAAGCACCCGAATTGTGCGATCGATCCGTTGCCGTTGTTCAGCGGAATCGATCAGCGCGCTGGCGGCCGATTCATGTCGGCTCTTCAGGTCTTTGAAAATCGCGGCGACCATTTCGCGATTCCCTGCCGTTGATAGCGCGGCCGCCTCCACCAGTTTGTTGGTCACGCCACTCATCGCCGAAACCACCACTACCACGTCACTTGCGAGGACAGCCGCTTGAACAATATCGACCACTCGCGTGATGCAGGACGCGTCGGCTACCGACGTACCTCCAAATTTCATGACGCGCAGCGGCTTTCTCGCATTTTCCCGAGCTGGGGCATGGCTGCCGCGATGTTGGTGGCTGATTAGCGAACCCGTTGCGCGGCGGACCAGCGGCTCGGCAGATCCGAGCAACGCATCGCGGTTTTTCAAAGGAGCAGTCATGAACGGGACACTCGCGACATCGAGAACTCCTGTAGGCGGCTTTGCTGGGAATACCAAGCGACTTGCTTCCGTCGTATTCGCACACAAGCGCGAATCAAATCGGGTTTGTCCCACGGAACGTCGTGATAAGCGGATTGCAAGAACGCGCTGGATGGATCGCGGAGCCATTCCTGCGGAAACAGTGCGATCGTATCGTCGTTCGTGACTCTTGTGGCGGGCCGTGCTGACTGCCCGGAAACCGCAGCATACAGAGCGGCGGGAATATCGCGACCAGGGCCCAGCGTAAGGTGCCCCACTTGAGTGGCCCGTGGATTGATCTCGATGAGGTGCGCGTTGCCAGTGCGCTCATCGAGCATGAAATCGAATCCGTGGACGCCGGAAAGCTTGAGGCGGCGAGCGATCTTTTCGGCAGCGCTCGACATTTCCGAGTTCTCGATCAGGCGCACGACGCTAGCATGCCCGGACGAAGCCACCTTATTGATCACTTCAAAATGGAGGCACGCCAGCACTTCGCCGTTCGAACAGGCAACGGCGCTCGTCGCTTCACGGCCTGCTACGAAGACCTGAGCGTTAACGACAGAGCGGCGGCGACGAAGCGATGGCCAAACCAGCGTCGGATCGCTGTCGAGCAGTGCACGCTTCAGCGCCCGTGCCAACAGCGGCGGCGCCTGCAGAGTTTGCAAGGCACGCTGTGCTTCTTGCAGACTGCGAACGACTCTGACGCCGCAACCGCCTGAGGATCCGTCTGCCTTCAACACCGTCGGAACGCCTGCCTGCGCGATCCAATTTTTTAGATCGTCCTGGCCGCGGATTACCGCAGTCTTCGGAACTCGAACGCCTTCGCTCTCTGCAATCTCCATCAATTTGGTTCGCGAATTCACGATCGAGAAACTCTCGGTCGCTCCGAGAGAGCGTTCGATTAACCGGCACATTTCTGCGCCGGTAGCGCCTTCGTGGTTTTCTTGGTGGTGGATAGCGTGCAGGTGTTCCGTTGCCAAGTCATCGCCTGGGACGATTAAGTCTGGTGTTGCGGCGTTAATCGCGTCCGCGAACGAAGCGAGCGCATCGAGGCCGCGATAATGAAAAACCTTGCGCACGACGCCGGTCTTGTTCAGCGGATGATTGGAAGGGCATACGGCGTCCACGGTGAAACCCGCATTGGCGAGCGCCACCACGAGCCGAGCGGTGGGAAACCAGCGAGTGGTGGTCGCAATCAGGACCGTCGGCGTCACTTTGTTCCAAACCTCCGTGAGCTTTCACACACCGAAATCGTGGCCATATAAAGCGGGCAGCAATCGATTCTCAATCAGCTAATACGGAAGGAATCGCAATCCACCTACCAATATCGAGTCATGGGGAGTCCAGTTTTCGCTTCGTATAATGCTGACAATATGGCATTTACCCAGACGTGGCGACGCCGGGTTGCCCGCGAACAGGTAGAATGGATGAAAACACTAGCCCTTTGTGGCAAATTCCTTCCCTCCACCAGCTTGTCTGCCAAGACTTAGGCGGCGGGACGGAATTCTTGTGCTGCGCGCCTCACCACGCTGAATGGAGCCTCTGGAGTACTTCTCGCTACCAGCGTATGCGACACGTAGGCGTCGATGGTCGCCAGCTCGAAACGATCAAGAACGACCACGGGGACTTACTTACCCTCGACTACGAACGCTGAACCACCGCCAACGCGATCCAGACGAACCGGCTTCGATTCAAAGAATCGTTTCAAATTCAGAAAGGGCTTTTCCAATATGTTCCAGGAAAGCGCGGCGAGCACGAAACTCGCGACGAAAATAATCGGGAGCGGCACGTAGGGATTCCGGTCCAGGTGAAGGGTCTGTACGATCCCGAAAGGGATTTTATGCAGCAAGTAGAGACCGTAGCTGATGGTGCCGCTGTAAATCAGGAATCGGTTCGTCATCACTGCTTGCAGCCATTTTCGCGGCGAAAAGACCGAAACGTAGATGAAGGCCGCGGAGGCGAGCGCGGTGAAGGAATAAACGATCCACGCAACAGAGTAAACCGACGCTGTCATAAATGCGAGCGCCCCCGCGACGAACAATAGAACCCACGCGCGCTTGAGCAATTTCGCAGGAACAAAGCTATCAGACCGAACCACGATCGCGAGAATGGCCCCAGCCATCAAGCCGTCCAAGCGGCAGAACACGTTCGTGTAGAGGTTTACGTGGTGCAGAGACAGGTAGTAGCGCAGCGCGGGCGAGATGCACAGTTCCGCGACGGCAACTCGCAGCAATTGAGTGCGAGAGCAAAATCGCACGACCAACGGCCAAACCACATAAAACTGCTCTTCAATCGCGAGCGACCAGGTGACAGCCAACGGGCCTGCCGCATTAGTTGAAACGGGGAGCAAGAAATTCTGCAGGAACAAGGGAAAAGCCCACCAGGGCGAAGCGGTGCGCAGCACATCCTGGTATTCCGCACGATTCAGGAACCGGACCACGACGAACATGAAGAAGATCAGCGCATAGTAAACAGGCCATATTCTCAGGCAACGCCGGACATAGAAATTCTTGAAATAGCCATCCGATCGTTTGGTATCCAGCAGGATCCCGGTAATGAGGAAGCCGGAGAGCGCGAAAAAAAGATCAACGCCCATCCAGCCGTCACTGAACAGTTGTTGCGAATGGAACACCGGATATTTCAAGCTGATGTTGTGGAACATAACGACAAGTATCGCCACACCGCGGACGGCATCGAGTTGGGGAATTCTCCGCTGCAATCTTTCACCCGCCTGAACTGATTTGCCACGACACTTCAGGCTCCACTCTCGCCGCTAAAGATTTAATCGTCCAGAAGGTCGGTGCGCAGAAACCGCTAATCGCGAAGACTCAGGAAATGCTATCGGACGCCCGAGTGCTGGCGGCCATCAACTTGAAATAGGGTTGGCCGTGAGCCAATCCATTACTTGATTCGCGCTCTCGTTCGGCGGGAAAACGGGGTAGAAAACCTGCACAATTTTCCCGTCACGAACAACCAGCGTCAATCGTTTGAGGAGGCGCGTGCCATCCACGACAAATGTTGGCAGGAGCAACGCATCGCACAACTTGAAATCTGCGTCGCTCAGGACCTCAAATGGCAGATCGAGCCGAACTGCCATTTCCTGTTGATACTCCGTGGTTTGCGTGCTGCAGCCGAAGACTTCTGCGCCCAACGACGACAATTGCTCATGATGATCGCGGAAGCCGCACGTTTGCGGAGTACATCCGCGCGCTCCCGGAATCATGTCCCACCCTTCGGGCAACGGCTTCCCCGGCACGCCGGTCATTGGATAGAAATAGAGCACAGTTCTGCGCGCCTGGAACTTCGAAACATCTACAATTCTTCCCGCCGTTGTTGGCAAAGAAATGGAAGGCATTGCTAACCTGCGAAGATGCTCCGCCGCGCCGTCATCAAGCGGCCGCGGGAGATCTGGTGGTAGGGGGAAATCCATAACAAGTGATCGTCACGCGATTATGCCACGTATACCGCCCGGCGCTTCATCGCTGTTCAATGGCGGCCAAAGTTACCTCGCCTTCTAGCAGCGGCGAACACCGCCCGACTACCCAATTACTCCCCGCGCTAATCGAGCCGATCATTGCCACGGTGCCATAGCCGATATTCCCGAGGGCACCTGCCGCCGGTGTTTGCCTTTCGTCGCATAGCTGTGTCAGAAAGAGACGAAGGATTCGACCCGTGATGCCGCCCTGACCGTTCGTGAGCAAACGATTGGCCCGGACGGAAAAGAATTTCCCCACAGCAGGTTCAACCGACAGTTACATTATTCACAACAAAGCACTTACGGTACTGCGCCAAGGCAACACGATTGCATCTTGGCAGGTGGCATCGTGCGCACGTCTTTTCCAGGCAGGCCGCTCAGCGAATCGACTGCTGCATAACGCCCCTAAATCCGTGAGTAATTGCGGGTTAAGTTGCCCGCTCCGGGAGTTTGCAAAACCAGAGGAGGTTGTTCCTTACATATGTTGGAGATCGCAATCGTTGGCGCGGGTCCTTACGGACTTTCAATGGCGGCGCACTTCCGCGGTCGCGGAATCCCGTTCCGAATCTTTGGCCGGCCCATGGACAGCTGGCTGGCGCACATGCCCAAGGGCATGATGCTGAAGTCGGACGGATTTGCTTCCAACATCTACGACCCAGATAGCAAATTCACCTTAAAGCAATTCTGCGCGGAGCGTGGAATCGATTACGCGGATATGGGCACTCCCGTTCGCCTCGAAACCTTCGGCGACTACGGCTTGGCTTTCCGGGACCGCATGGTGCCGGAACTCGAAGACAAAATGGTGGTGGGCTCCCAGCAATTGACGGATGGCTTTGCCTTGCGCCTGGATGACGGAGAAGTAGTGAAAGCTCGCCGAGTGGTGCTCGCCATCGGAATCACGCATTTTGCGTACGTACCGGAAAACCTTGCGCAGCTTCCGGCGGAGCTTCTTTCGCATAGCTACCGTCATCATGAAGTTGAATCATTTAAGGGCCGCAGTGTAGCGGTGGTAGGCGCGGGCTCATCAGCCATCGATATCGCCGGCCTGCTTCATGAGGCTGGAGCCGATGTCCAACTCGTGGCGCGCGCCACGTCGTTGAAATTTCACACGGCACCGCAACCCGGTAAGCGCCGGTCGTGGTGGCAACGCATGCGACATCCCGATTCCGGGCTCGGTCCCGGCATGCGATCGCGCTTCTTCTCCGATGGCGCTTCAATGTTTCACTATTTGCCCGAGGGCATACGTGTTGACCTCGTACGCAAGACCTTGGGACCGTCTGCCGGATGGTTCATGAAAGACAAAGTGATGGGTCGCGTTCCTCTTGTGCTGGGTTACAACGCCGAGCGCGCTGAGATCGAGAACGGCAAGGTTCGGGTCCATCTTCGCGGTGTGGATGGTTCGGAGCGCCAAATCGTAACAGAGCACATCATCGCGGCGACCGGATACAAACCTGATATCAACCGGTTGTCCTTCCTCAGCCCCGAGATTCGCTCGCAGCTGAAAACCGTCAATCGGGCGCCGGTACTTTCGTCAACCTTCGAATCGTCCGTTCCGGGCCTCTACTTCGTGGGAGTTGCGGCGGCCAATAGCTTCGGCCCGGTTATGCGTTTCGCTTTCGGCGCCGGTTTCGCCGCAAAACGCGTGACGCAGACCATGACGAGATTGGTTGCGCTAGGCCGGGCTTCTGTTCCGGCTCCTAGCGTCGCGACCATCGCGGAGTGAGGAAAGCTGCCACGCGCTCCGTACCCTTGCTCCCGCGCCTATCGCGCGCCACAATCAGGGCTCGAAAGGTTGCTCAGACCGCGGTTGTGACGCCGAGGCTATCGAACGCATGAAACTAGAAACGATCGCAATTCACGAAGGCTACGACGGCGATCCCACAACGAAAGCCGTCGCCGTGCCGATCTATCAGACCATCGCGTTCGAATTCGATAACGCAGCGCATGGGGCTGCTTTATTCAACCTCGAAGTCCAGGGGAATATTTACACCCGCATCGGAAATCCCACCAACACGGTACTCGAAAAGCGAGTCGCTGCGCTGGAAGGCGGAGTGGAAGCGCTCAGCGTAAGTTCCGGCATGGCGGCGATCCACTACTCGCTCATCAATATTGCTGAAGTGGGCCACAACATCGTTTCCCTTCCCCAACTGTACGGCGCCACCTACACGCTGCTGGCGCATATCCTGCCGAAACAAGGAATCACGGGAAGATTTGCGGAAAGCGACCATCCAGATGCTGTGGAAAAGCTAATCGACGAAAACACTCGAGCAGTGTTTTGCGAAAGCGTGGGGAACCCAGCCGGTAATGTCGCGGACATCGAGGCGCTGGCACGAGTGGCGCACAAGCACGGTGTGCCGCTGATCGTTGATAACACGGTGGCGACGCCCATTTTGTTGCGGCCAATCGAATACGGCGCCGATGTCGTCGTGCACTCCATGACGAAATTCATGGGCGGCCACGGTACGACTCTGGGTGGAATGATTGTGGACAGTGGCAAGTTTCCGTGGCGCGACTATCCGGAGCGCTTTTACATGTTGAACAAGCCCGAAATCGCGTATCACGGCGTGGTTTACACCGAGCACTATGGAGCGGCGGCGTACGTCGCCCGTTGCCGGACAGTCGCGCAACGGAACACCGGATCTACGCTCTCGCCGTTTAATGGCTTCTTGCTGCTGCAGGGGATCGAGACGATGGCACTCCGCGTGGAGCGTCACGTAGAAAACGCCCGAAAGGTCGCGGAGTATCTGCGCAACCATGACCGCGTGGCTTGGGTGAACTATGCAGGATTTCCCGATAGCCCGCTTTACCCGATGGCGCAGAAATATCTCGGTTCGCGGCGCTGCTCGCTATTGACCTTCGGAGTGAAGGGCGGCTTTGAGCAAGGCGTGAAGTGTTTCGACGCCCTGCGTTTGTTCAAGCGAATGGTCAACATGGGTGATGCCAAGTCTTTGTCTTGCCATCCGGCGTCCACAACGCATCGTCAACTGACTCCCGAAGAACAATTGAAAGCGGGCGTCACGCCGGAAATGATTCGGCTGAGCGTCGGAATCGAGCACATCGACGACATCATCGCCGACCTTGCTCAAGCGCTCGACAAGGCGACGAACTGATTTCTCCGGCATCTTGATACTGATCGATTTGGGAGATAGATAATGTCAGTAGTGATCGAAGGCGGGCGAGTTCCGAAGCTCTTAATGCGGAGCAATGGCTCGCAGCGCGCTACCACCAACGCCGCAAAAACACAGGCCGTTCGAATCGCGCTGATCAATAACATGCCGGATGCCGCGCTGGAAGACACCGAAGTACAATTCTTCGAACTGCTCAATGCTGCTGCGACCGATGTTCCGATCTCTCTCAAACTTTACTCCCTGCCGGCACTACCGCGCGGCGATGCAGGACACCAACATCTGGCGAAGTTTTACTGCGATATTCAAGATCTCTTGAACAGCCACTTTGACGGCGTAATTGTGACGGGCACCGAACCCCGCCAATCGGAATTGCGAAACGAACCTTATTGGCCGGCGCTAACAGAAGTTCTGGACTGGGCTGAACAGAACACATCGTCGACGGTCCTTTCTTGTCTGGCGGCGCATGCGGGAGTTCTCCACAGTGATGGCATCGCCCGCCACCGGCTGCCCGACAAACAGTTCGGAGTGTTTGATTACAAGAAACTCCACAATCACGCACTCACGGAGGGCATCGGAAGGCAGATGCAGATCCCACATTCGCGCTGGAATGAAGTGCGCGCGGATGCGCTGACCTCCTGTGGGTATGGGGTATTGACGCAATCGGCTGCTGCGGGGGTCGATTTATTCGTGAAAAGGAAACAAGCCAGCCTGTTCGTGCATTTCCAAGGTCATCCGGAGTATGGCGCACGCACTCTGCTCAAAGAATACCGCCGAGATATCAAGAAATTCCTAAGGCGGGAACGAGAGACCTACCCGACAATGCCACACAATTATTTTGACGACGCGAGCAGCAAGCTCCTCTTTGAGTTTCAAGAGCGTGCTGTTTCCGCTCCGAATGAGAATCTCATGGCTGATTTTCCAGAGGCCGCAATCGCGAAAGCGGTTCGAGGTGCTTGGCAAGAATCGGCCGCCACCGTGTACCGAAATTGGCTACAGTACCTCATGTGCAAGAAGGCCGACGCCGTGACGACCCCGGCTATGACTCCCGCCACCCGCGCGTAGTTCCCGAGACCGTCTAGTTTGGAACCGCGGCGACTAGATCAGCTCTTTTCCCACGGATTTCGCTCGCAAAATCGTCGACGCCCGCGTTCGTGGAGGACGGCAGATTTGGTCGTTGTCCGGCTCCCGCATCCCGCGGACTGATAGCGAACTGGTATGATTATTCGCCATGGATGAAATCCCTGTCTCTGAGCTCCTGAAAACACTGCCGGAAAATATTTGCGATGTAATAACGCCGTGGGCAAATCGATCTCCTGACCGGCTCGCCCTGGTCGAAGCTTCGGGATCGTGGACCTATCAACAACTAAAAGCCGTAGTCGCCGATACCCAAGGATGGCTGAAAGCTTCGGGCGTTCGCTCCGGCGATCGAGTCATGCTTGTGTGTGAAAACTGTCGCGCGTTCATTGCTATCTTTTTGGCGTTGGCGGGGATGGATGCGTGGCCGGTACTTGCAAACGCCCGCCTTTCTGCTCGAGAAATTGACGATATCCGTGATCACTGCGGGGCGCGCCGGGTGATCTACATGACCAGCGTCTCGCCCCACGCCACGCAGCACGCCAAGCGTCATGGTGCGAACATCGGAATCGTTGCAGGACTGGGATTGATCGGTGTCGGAGCGCCGAATGAGTCGGTCGCACCGGAGCCGATTGACAAGGACCGCACTCAGCGGGTGGCAGCCCTGATCTATACCTCCGGCACGACGGGACTTCCCAAAGGCGTCGTGCTAACCCACCGAAACTTGCTCTTCATCGCAGCGGTTTCCGCGCAGATTCGATCTCTTGCTCAGGACGATCGCCTCTACGGCATTCTTCCGATGTCGCACGCGGTGGGGCTTTCGGTGGTTCTACTCGGCACATTGTTGAGCGGCGCCAGCCTCTATTTGTCTCCGCGATTTGATCCCGTGGCTGCACTCACAGCGCTGGATCGCGACAAGCTCACGATCGTGCTCGGCGTGCCGGCCATGTTTGCGCTCCTGGTTGATTACACGAAATCAAAGGGCTTGAAAGGGCCGCTGAAGTTTCCTGCGCTCCGCATCATTTCTTCTTCCGGCGCGCCGCTGCAGCTCGCGGTGAAGTTGGCCGTCGAGGACCTTTTTGGGATGACGCTACACAACGGCTACGGCGTCACCGAATGTTCGCCTACGATTGCGCAGGCGAGGGTTGATGAACCTCGAACTGATCTCTCGGTCGGCCGAATTCTTCCTGGAGTGGAAATCAAGATCGTTGGAGCAGATGGCAATCTGGTGACCGATGGAGAAGTGGGCGAATTATCGGTGCGCGGGCCGAACATCGCCAAGGGCTACTATCGCGCGCCGGAAGAAACTGCCGCGGCGATCAACTCCGAGGGGTGGTTTAACACGCGCGACCTTGCTCGACTTGAAGGAGGCCATCTCTTCATCGTTGGGCGCACCAAGGAATTGATTGTTCGTTTTGGCATGAACGTCTACCCCGCCGAGGTTGAGGCTGTGCTGAATACTCATCCAGCTGTGGTCCGTTCAGCGGTGATTGGCCAAAATGTTCAAGGAGCGGAGGGCGGCGAAGAGGTTATTGCTTTCATTCAACTTTCGCAGGGATCACCGCTAACGGTGACCGAGTTGGCCGATCACGCTGCTCGCAACCTCGCCCCATACAAGCGTCCGTCGCGGATTGTGCTGATCGCCGAAATGCCGCTTACGCCCACAGGAAAAGCTAGGAAGGACGAGCTCGCAAAAATGGCAGCCGGATCCGCTGGGCAGATCCCCCGGCGCGCTGTCTGATGATTTGCGTCTGAGTGAGAAGTGGACCTCACGTGACCGTGGGGATACTTGAGCCTCTGCACGAGTCATCGCGATGTTCGACCTCACCTAGGCTTCGCCTTCAGGCTGCGAGCGAAACGATACATCTATGCTTTCGGGCGCAGGGACAAACTCACCTCGCCGTACTCCTTGTAGCCGCCCAAGTTGATTGATCACTTGATGTAAATTGTTCTCAATCGCAGTTTCGGAACGTCTGACGTGCGCAGCCAATAGCGCCGGGGGTGTGATGGGGAAAATGATGGACGCTCAATTGGTCACGATCGCGACCGCCACCACCGAACAGGTGCGGACTATTTCCTTCGATCGGGTTTGCTTGTAAAACTTGCGCCTTCTTGCGCCACGGCCAAGTTCCGGACGGTTGCGGCCAGTCCGTTATGCTTGAAGTGGCTTGCCATTACATTTCCAATTTCCCGGAAATGACCCGTAGCGAGGGCAATGACGCTGGGGCCCGCGCCGCTTAAAGCAATTCCAAGAAGACCGCGCATTCGCGGGATCTGGAGTGCGCCGGCGAGACCGGGAATGAGTGCCTGGCGATAGGATTGATGCAGGCGATCCTGCATGGCGTCCCACAACAGGTCGTAGCGCTTGACGTCCAGCGCCGCGAGAAACAGCGCGGAGCGTTGGAGATTGTGGACTGCATCGGCGTGTTCGACAGTTTTGGGGAGAGCTGCTCGCGAGGCGCTGGTTGCGAGCGACATTTTTGGAGTGATGGCGATCACGCGGATCTCTTTCGGCCACTTCGTCCGCACGGCTCTCACGTTACGGTCTTCTCCGACAAATGACACGACAAGACCTCCGAGCAGCGCCGCGCCGACGTTGTCGGTGTGTTTCTCGAGATCGGCCGCGAGGCGCAACGCTGTTTGTTCCGATAATCTCTTTCCATTCATCGCGAAAGCTAGCGCGATGCCCGCCACGATCGCAGCTGCGCTGCTTCCCAAGCCAGCCGCGATCGGAATTTCGTTTTGCACGGCAAGATGGACGGGCGGCAATTGAAGACTCTGGTGTTCGGCGGCGTGCTGCATTGCGCGCAAAATTAGATTTTCGTGCGGCGCGCTGGGAAGTTTCGCGCTGCCCCGCACTCCGCGGCTACGCGCGATTGTCCGGGCGCCTGTGTTGGGCTGCTGCAGGGTGGCGCGTACGGTCAAGTAGAGTTCAAGAGCCAACCCAAAGCAATCGAAACCCCCGCCGAGATTGGCGGAGGACGCTGGAACCCGAACCTCAAATGTTTGGCGAGGGGAATTCTTCATGGGAGACAGGCGATCTAGCGCCGCCGCTCCAAACTTTCGAGGATAGCTTCCTTGCTGGCGGCGATTTTGATGGGTGTGTTGCGAAATGCCCCGGTGATGTGCACCGGTTTGGCGGCTTCTCCAGATTCTGTTGAATCGAGACCGACCGTGCCGCGGTGATAGTGGCTCACGTAGTCGGGGTCCTTGAGGACGTGTCCGGTGAGCACGGCTATCACGGATTCCTCGGAGTGGATTTTGCCGGCCGCCGTTAGGTTGCGGATGCCCGCGACGGTAGTGGCAGAAGCAGGCTCGCAGCCGATGCCGTCGAGGCCGATGATGGCCTTGGCGTCCGCAATTTCCTGCTCACTGACTGTGATAATGCTTCCGCGCGAACGAAGAACCGCACGGAGAGATTTCTGCCACGAAACCGGAGCGCCGATTTTTATGGCCGTGGCGAGCGTGCTCGGATTGCGGACGACCTCAATGTGATCCGGAAGATTCTCAGGGACGGCGCCGCCGAACGATTCCATCCCGGCAAACAAATGCGCGAGAGGGGCGGCGCCCTCGGCTTGAATCACGCTGAGCTTCGGCAAGCGATCAATCAGGCCGAGACGAAGCATTTCGTCGAAGCCCTTGCCCAGCGCGGAGCTATTACCCATATTTCCGCCGGGAACGACGACGTGATCCGGGACTTGCCACTCGCATTGCTGAAGGATTTCGAACGCGACTGTCTTTTGTCCTTCGATGCGAAACGGATTGATGGAGTTGGCGATGTAAATCGAAGGCTCATCGGCGAGCTCACTGATCAGGCGCATGCAATCGTCAAAATTTCCCGCGATTTCGCAGACGATAGCCCCGTAGTCCATGCTCTGGGCGAGCTTCGCCGGGCTGATCTGGCCCCGCGGCAGCAGGATCGCGCATTGCAGCTCCGCGCGGGCCGCGTATGCGGCAAGGCTCGCTGCTGTGTTGCCCGTGCTGGCACAAACAACAGTGCGCGCACCGAGCAGCGCGGCCTGGGTGACGGCCACGGTCATGCCGGTGTCTTTGAAAGAGGCCGTGGGATTGCAGCCTTGATGCTTCAGCCGCAGAGCTGCGAGCCCGGAATATTTTGCGCTGCGTGGCGCGTCGTAGAGCGGCGTGTTGCCTTCGAAGAGAGTAACGACCGGAACGCCAGCTTCAAACGGGAGCAGTTCGCGATAGCGCCAGACGCCGCTGCGATCCTTGGGATCGCGCGAAGCGGCGCGCGCTTCCCAGCGCTTGGGGAGATCGCGCGTCTGGCTGACGGACTCAAGTGGGACCTGAATTTCCAGCGGACCGCCGCAACGAGGGCAGACGTAAATCTGATCGCGAATGCCGTAGCTCGCCCCGCACGACGGCGCGATGCAACTCTGCAGAGCTTCGGCGCCGGACGCGGCAGTTGTCTTTCGTGCGGTTCTTGGATTCGGAGCGCTCATCGTGTGGCTGACGACGTTTCGTGGGCGTTGCGCATGTCCAGGGCAAATTCGCGATGGACCGCGAGGAGGGCTTTCTTCATGTCGCTGCTGGCGACCACGAAAGAAATATTCGATTCCGAGGAACCCTGGGCGATGGCGATTATATTCACGTTTTCGCGGCCTAGGACGCTGAAGGTGCGTCCGGCCATACCCACCGTGCCGCGCATTTTTTCCCCTACTACGGCCAGGACGGCGATGTTGGGGTCCACGGTTATGTGTTCGACCGTTTGATGAGCGAGGTCTTGGGCGAATTGCTGGCGCAGAGCCTCGACGGTGCGTTTCGCATCGGACGACGAAATGATGAAACAGATATCGTTCTGCGACGAAGATTGCGAAATCAGCAGCACGTTGGCGCGAACGCTGGCGGTAGTGGAAAACGTGCGGCCTACGACGTCCGGCAGGCCGACAATTCCCGGACCGCCGACGGCGATGAGCGAAACGTCGCTGATCGCGGTGAGGGCTTTCACGCCACCGCTCGAACTGCGTCCCTGGGGCGTGATTTTCGTGCCAGGATTTTCCGGCTCGAAGGTATTGCGAATCCATACCGGGATTCCCGCCTGCATCACGGCGCGAAGAGTCTTGGGATGCAGGACCTTGGCGCCAAAATACGCGAGCTCAGCGGCCTCGCGATAGGAAATTTCAGGGATCGTTCGTGCTTCGGGTACGAGGCGAGGGTCGGCGCTCAGCACGCCGTTGACGTCTGTCCAGATAATGACTTCGTCGGCGCGAAGCGCGCCGCCGAGAATGGTGGCGGAATAATCCGAACCTCCGCGACCCAGCGTCGTGAGGATTCCGTCGATCGTAGCACCGATAAATCCGGTGACGACCGGAACGATTCCCTGCTGTAGCAGCGGGCGCACGCGTGCTTCCGAACGTTGGTGCGTGAGGTCCATCAGCGGTTCGGCCGCACCATGATAGGTATCTGTGACCACTAATTCTGTGGCTTCGATTGCTTCGCTGCGAACGCCCCGTTCGCATAGCGCGCCGGCTACAAGTGGGGCGGAAAGACGTTCGCCGAAGCTGGAGATCGAGTCGAGCGTGCGCGGCGTAAGTTCGTGGATGAGCGCTGTGCCTTCGCAGAGTCGTTGCGCTTCGCGGAGACTTTCTTCGATGCGCAGCGCGAGGCCCTTGCAAGTTTCGGGATTACGGATCAACGCGTGGAGCGCGAGCGCGTGTTGGTCGCGCAGTCCATGGAGGAGCGCAGAGGCGCGGTCGCGATCGCCGGCTTCGGAGCACGTGGCGGCTTCGATGAGTCGGTTGGTGACGCCACTCATTGCAGAGACAACTACAACGACGGATTTCTCGCGCGCGGATTTCGCGACGATTTCGGTAACGCGGGCGATACAGGATGCGTCGCCGACCGATGTGCCTCCGAATTTCATTACCTGCAAAAATGATTTCATTTGAGATATACCCGTGGCACAGCGAATTAACGTAGCCTGTGGCAAATCGGGCAACTGGAATGGCCGCGCCTGCAAAAACTATACACTGGGCAAACGGATTGTCGGAGATCGATTTCAACAACCGGATTTGCTGGCGCCATTGGAAAGGCTGAAGAGACATTAAGCCCTTTCCGGTCAAAATCTAGTCAGTGGTGCGGCCGGATCTTTCAGCTAGCTTGACGAGTGAGCTCAAAGGCAGCGCGCCGCGCCGGACCACGTGCTGCCAATACTTAACGCGCCGAATCTCCCAGCGACCGTCACGCCTTGCCCGGGATGATCGCGTTCGGATAGGACGATCAATCCAATCAAGGTCGCTCGCTCCCGGTCGGCGAATGAGTTGGGTATCCATCAACGAGGCAAATCCCCAGATGCGGGCAACTCACAGAGCCGTTCTGCCCGAAACGAATTCCGCTGTGCGGATGATGCATTTCGTCTCACCCACTTCGCCGATTGGATCAATGTACGACACGAAATCACCACCGCACGGAAGCGAACGCGTCAATTTCACCTGGAGATTCTGCTTCGGACGTCTTATCCGTTGATGCTAAGTGGGCAAGAGGCGCGTGATTATTGTCTAGAGATGATCTGCGCGGATTTTCTGGCCGGCCCCAGCCTGGATGTGTCCGGCAACGGCGATTCTCTTCTTCTCTTAGCGCTCAGTCGAATCGAGTTGTTACTTCCGAACTCGCAGCGGCAAGAGTTCTTACTGCGGATCCCGCAGGCATCATGACGTCTCGCATCTCGAGACAAATGCGGTGCAACCGTGATTCTTTCCACCCTTGGCCCGACAATAAGCATTTCAGCTCGCAGAGAGATTCCATCGAACTGATCTGCCCGCTCTGCAATAGATCCTTTACCGTGCTAATCACTGGAATGGAAACGGCGAGCTCCACTGAAAATCAGCTCCGCCAGTGTTTTCTCGGAGGGCGTAGGTCCACGCTTGCCAGGTCTGCCAGCACTAGCGGCAGCTAGTTGCGACTGCAGGAATCCGCTAGTCACTCTATTTTGCTGCTTTTGGCTTGGGGTGAATCAGGGCCTCGACCATCGATTTTGGCTATTGGTGCGATTACGACGCGCCAAGCCAATCAATGCAGCCAGTCCCAGTCCCGAGAGCAGCAGCGATGAGGGCTCCGGCGCGGTCTGAGGGTCGGCGGTTGTCCATGTACCGGGGTCGGATAGCCGATAATATGAGTCGTACGGCCCAGTCCCAAACCCGAAGACGTCCATCGCGTAATCAAGGTTTCCATCGAAGTCGGAGATGAGGTTGATGTTGAAATCATTCTTATGGTACACGGACAAGTCCCAGTAGACGATCTGCCCGGTTGCGTTCGTCGTGACGGACAAACTCCCATTGGAGTTCGACTGATTAAACGCATACCCGTCTACGTCGAAGGAAAAGGATGAGGGCGCAAAAGATTCCGAGTCGCCTAGAGGCGCATCGAGCGTGAACGATCCGTCTGCTGCGCAGTGACAGTTTGGCATTGTCCCAGCTGAATCTAGGGCGTTGCCCGTGTAGGTGTAGACCCAGCTGCTATCCGCGTGGGCTGCGCTTGCAAAGAACAGAACTGCAAAAGCGACCGCTAGCTTCACTTTCACGGGCCGTGCTCCTCGGACTGGTATGACTATTACCTGCATTCGCATGCCCAACTCCAATGAAGCCGGAAGTTGCTGACAAGCCCTGGGTTATCCTGGATGGTTGCATTTAAAGATCGAAAATGATGCCAGTTATATGCAATTACCTTCCCAGTCGTATTGAACCATCCAGAACTTTGTGTTGCCAGACCCGTCGAGTAGTGACGCGAAACGGCATGTCGTTCACGCAGTTCTATACAGTTCATCGGAATATCGACGGTGCCAGGCAGCGCGCGCCCCTCGTTTAGCTGGTCCACAAACGCGCTTCGCGACGTAATGGTCAACCGCGCTTTTGTCCGCGGCGATTGCTGCTTCATTGCGCTCGTCCGGCGGCGCCCACTCCCAACTCTCGGCCGTGTTACGCCTCTGGACGAATCTCGCGCAACGTCGGCTGCATATGTAGCGCGTCTCATGCGTGGAACCTTTGACGCCGGGATCTGTGCGGCGCCGCACTCGCAATTCAAAACAGTAAGTTCGGTTAAATCGGCCTCGCGGATGGGATTTTGGTTCTAATTCACCGCTTCGGTAGGACTTCGGTGCGATGGAAAAGCAACGGGCTTGACTACCTAGTTGGCCGAGAGTAGCTTACGGACCGATCCGGCCTGAACGACAACACTTGAACGACGGAGCCGATATGGAAAAACAACTCTCGAACGTAGGCTATTGGCTGGGATTAATCTGTACGGTCGTGGCGTTGATCCTTCGGGCGCTCGGTGCGCTCCACGTGTATCCAACCACCATCGTTCCTGCAAGCGAGCATGCCATTTCCTACATGAGTTTCCTCCGTGGCGCCGTCCTGTTTTTCCTGCTCGCGATAGCGAGTTGGTGCAGGACGGCAAAATCGTAGATTTATCGACTTGCTCACTGAGGCCCGTACGATGTATGAGGACTCGGTCGCACCCTAGACTTATCTCGACAAGGCATCATCCTTTGTGAAGTGGCGGGTGCTAGGAAAAGTTTCTTCACAAGATGCACGCCGTGGCCTAAAACTTGCCGCTCAAATCAAGGGCATATCCGTAGTAGTAGAAATCGTTGGGTTGCAACACCGAAAGATTTCTGCGGCGAAAAAATCAGACAGAAGAGGCCGCAGGCGAGTTCTCAGCGATCTTGACTTCTGGAAACATGACGAAGTCATATTTGCTGCGCAGGTTTACTCCGGCGTCCATTTCGAGCGGGCGAGTCTCGCTGTATCGCAAACGCAGATGTTTGGCGATGACCATCACGTGGATCTGCATTTCGACGCGCGCGAAAAGCGCCCCGATGCAGTTTCTCGGGCCGGAGGAAAAAGGTATCGTCGCCAGGCGATGCCGGTGCTTTGAATTTTCCGCTCGGAAGCGATCGGGATTGAAGGTGTCCGGATCCTCCCAGACATTCGGGTGGCGCTGAATGAAGTAGGGTGCAATATAGATTTCGGTTCCAGCCGGCACGAGATACGGTCCGAACCGATCCTCGGCTAACGCTTTGCGAGTCACCAGCCAACCGGCCGGATATAATCGCATGGCCTCATCGATAACTTGCCGCGTATACAAAAAGTTGAGCAGATCATCTAATTCGGAAAAGTCGGCGGTTGCGAGTTCGTCCGACAGCTCTTTCTCGACTTCCGGGTGCTGGGAAATCAGGTACCACAGCCAATTCAAGGTGCTCGCCGTGGTTTCGTGTCCTGCGACAACTAGCGTCAACATCTCGTCAATTATTTGCTGATCCGGCATCGGTCGGCCGTTGTGAGGGTCGCGCGCCTGCATCAACAGGCTCAGGGCACCCGCGAAATCCGCGGGATTTTCTCTTCTTTGTTCGATGATTTCTAACAGGACCTTTCCTAACGCACGAAACGAGCGTGCAAAAGCCATATCGCGCGCCTTTTCTTGGGAAAGTATTTCGAAATACGAGCGGGTCCGGTCATAGTCATCGCCCAAAAGGAAGCGAAGTACTACCTCGAGGGCCATATGGCTGACGTCTTGGGTGACGTTGACGCTCTCGTTTTTTTTCGCTGCCAGCCGCCATTTCTCAAGAAGTTTCGAATTCACGGCAGCGATGACGTTCACCAACGGCCCCACCGATTTATGATGGAACGCCGGCTGGATCATTTGCCGCTGATGCTTCCACAGCTCGCCTTCGCTCACCATGAGGCCGTTCCCCAGGAGCAAGGCAACGCGTTCGATCAACTGGCCCTTTACGTAGTTCTGCCAGTTTTCAACAAGGACGTGGTATGCAAACTCCATGTCCCGGACCCCGTACACGGCGGTCCCATAAACAGTAGCTTTATAGATGTCACCGAAAGTCGCGAATTGGCGCCCCATCCACTCCAACAGATCATCCGTGCGGCGATAACTTTCCGACGGGCCGTCTGGGATGAGCCCGCTTACGACTTCCATTTTTTGCGCTCACTTGCCGACGATGTGGGAATTACCGCCGAACCGGGCTTTGCGGCTCTAGTTGGTCGCACACTACACCCGGCAGCTGAGCGGTGTCAATGAAAGTAGTTTGCGAGGACGGCGTCGGTATCTGTCGGCAGGTTTATTGCATCGAAACGCGGATTCGCCCGGCGGAATACTACAGAGGAACTTCGATCAAACGCGGCCCGTCGCTTTCCAGCCCGTTTCTTAGTGCCTTCGCGAAAGCGTCGAGGGACGTAGCGCGGCTGGCGGGTACGCCCATTCCCTTCGAGAGATGCACCCAATCAATCGTGGGTCGTCCAATGTCGAACAAATCCGCGGCGCGCGGCCCCGGAGCCCCAACGCCCAGACCTGCATATTCTCTCTGCAGCACCGCATAGGCGCGGTTGGCGAAGACCACGGTCGTTACATTCAGACCTTCTCGCGCCATGGTCCACAGGGCTTGCGCCGTGTACATTCCGCTACCGTCCGCCGTGAGGCATAGCACTCGCCGGTCACGAGCCGCAACTGCTGCGCCTACAGACAGTGGCAACGCAATCCCGATCGAGCCGCCGGTATTTCCAAGCCAATCGTGCGGAGGGGCTCCGACGGTGGCGGCCATAAGACCTCGGCCTGACGTCATCGCCTCATCTACCACAATCGTGTTTTCGGGCAGCAGCGCTCCCACGACAGCAGCAAGGCCAGGTAAGGTGATTTCGCCGCCCGAAGGCAGCGTACGCTCGGCCTTCCCGGTCACAACCGGCTCCGTCGTTTGCAGCGACAAAGCTGTCACGAGCGCTTCGAGTGCGCCAACATAACTTTCTTCGGGCTTGGCCAACTCGTAGATGTCGCACTCCGGCGAGGTTAGCACGCTGCTTTTGCCGGGATAGGCGAAGTAGGACACGGGTGCGGGCGCGCCGACTCGGATCAATTGGCGAAATCTTTGCAGCAACTCAATCGCTTGTTCCGGCACGTAGGGAATTCGCAATACTGGGCAAGTGCCGGCGCCACGCTGGACGCGCGTGATGGGATACGGAGCGAGCAGCGTGGCACCTGTTGCGGCAGCGATGCGTCCGGCTGCCATGAGACCTGCGCCGTACAGCGCGCTTCCGTTGAGCAGCAATGCCGTGGGTAAGCCCGAGCGCAGCATAGATGCCGCGCGCTCAACGGATGCGGTTGCGGGCTGGACGGGTTTCGGGACTGGAGGCACCGCGGCGACCGCGCCACCGTCGCCCCAAGCAATATCGGCGGGCACGATCAATGTGACAATTTTTCCGGGCGACGTGCGCGCGGCGACGACGGCATCGGCGCCGTCGCGACCTAGGCGCGCGGAGGCGGGCGCCGTACGCAGCCACTTCGAGTAAGGTCTCGCGATTGCTTCGATGTCGGATGTAAGTGGAGCGTCGTACTTCAGGTGATACGCCGGATGCTGGCCGATAATATTGACGATGGGGACTTGCGCTCGGCTGGCATTGTGCAAATTTGCCACGCCATTAGCCAGTCCCGGACCGAGATGCAAAAGCGTGCACGCGGGTTTACCGGCCATTCGCGCGTAGCCATCCGCAGCGCCCGTCACCACACCCTCGAAAAGACCGAGCACGCAACGCATCTGCGCCACTTTGTCCAAAGCCGCAACAAGATGCATTTCGGAAGTGCCGGGGTTCGTAAAACACACGTCCACTCCCCCGGCCACCAAAGTACGGATCAGGCTTTCGGCGCCATTCATCCTATCGGACATACTCTCCTGAAGGATCCGCTTCAAGTGCGGAGTTGGGTGCTACGAAGAAGCTTCTTGGAGGTAACGGGAAACCACCGAGGCCAGTTTCTCGTAGTGCGTGCCGAGGATTCCCAGATGGTCCCCCGGAACTGTTTCGGTATGAAATCGATCAGCCAGCCCAGACCAAATCGCCGCCGGATTATCCGGAAAGTCGGTGAGGGTTTCGGCCTTCACGAATTTTATCGAGCCGTTGTAAAAGTGAGGTCGATATCTCGTCAATGAACGATACGCGCTTTCACGCGCGCGTTGCATCGTCGGCGTATTGGAAGCACCGGCCGGCACCGGACCCGACCCGTTCACGCTGCTATCTCGAGTAACGTATAAACGCCGTTCCGAGGGACGAATGATGTAAGAGAGCGCGTCTCGAATTGGCAGCCGCGAGACTGTAGTGGCGCGATGTCTTACGAGACGAATGGCGAGGCGAACCCGCTGCCTCAATGAAAGAAATCTGGGATGCGGATACGTCTCCAGCATCGCGAGCAACGCAACTTTTTCGCCCTGAGCGGTTAGCCGCTGGGCCATTTCCAAAGTAACTAAGCCGCCCAACGAATAGCCGATGAGATAATACGGGCCGTGGGGCTGAATTTCTCTGATCGCGTTGAGATGATACTGCGCCAAATCCTCGACGCGTTCGAACGGTTCTTCCACGCCGTCCGTGCCCTTCGCTTGCATCCCGTAAATAGGGCGCTGCGTCTGCACGTATTTCACGAGCTGATAGAAATCCATGGCCGTACCGGCCAGACCGTGTGCTAGGAAGATCGGACTTCCTTCAGTGCCAGCCTTTAATTGCAAAACCGGCGGAAACCGTGGCGCCGCGGGCTCGTCCAAAACGGCGGCCAGAGACGAAATCGTCGGCGCGCAATAGATCGTAACTGGCGCCATTTCTCGGCCGCAGACTCGCTCGATTTCCGCGAACAACTCCACCGCGAGCAGCGAATCGCCGCCAAGATCGAAAAAGTTGTCGTCCTGTTGAATCGCCGGCCGGCGCAGCACGCGCTCCCAGATCGGAGTCAAGACATCAACCATCGTTGAGACAGACTTTTGCATCAAGCCGCTCTCGGAGGCATCAAGGCAGAGAATTTCTTGTTCGCGCACACGCGACCCACCTTTGATCTTCGCATCTTTGAAGCGATTGTCCACTAGCTGTCCGTATTACGAATGGGCGAATTCCCAATAGAGTTCCCGGGCTTTGGTGTAAAGGGGACCGAACGGAAGTACGCGATCGTCAATGCGAGTCACCGGAACGACTTTAGAATAGTTTCCCGTTGCAAAGATCTCGTCGGCTTCTTTGAAATTTTGATAGCTGAGCGTCTTCTCGATGACCGTTACGCCGCCGCCCCGCAGCAACCCGATGACGCGCTGGCGAGTAATTCCCGCCAAAAAAGTGCCGTTGGCTATGGGCGTAAACACGACCCCGTCTTTGCCCATGAAAATATTGGAGGTGGCGAGTTCGGCCACATTGCCCAGCACGTCGCAGACGATTGCGTTGTCGAAACCCCGCGCGTGCACATCGAAAAGCGCGCGCGCATTGGTGGGATAAAGGCATCCGGCCTTGGCGTCCACCGGCATTGTGTCGAAGGTCGGCCGTCGAAACGGAGACAGCGTCACTGAGAAGCCCTTGGGAGGCCTCATCGGTGCTTCATAAATCGAGAGACACCAGCGGGTAGACTCCGGATCGTGCGCCTGGACCCACGGCCCTTCTTTCTCTGCCCAATACATAGGCCGAATATACAACGCCGCATCCTTATCGAATCGCGTGAACCCTTCGCGCGCAAGTTTGACCCACGTTTCGGTCGTGACGGTGGGCTTCAGAAACAGCTTCGCGGCGGACTCATTGACGCGCGCGCAATGAAGTTCGAGATCGGGAGCAACGCCTTCAAAATATCGCGCACCATCGAACACGATGGAGCAAAGCCACGCGGCATGGGTGCGTGGACCCATGATCGGCACGTTGCCTTCATGCCAGGCGCCTTCGAAATGTGTCCACGTTTTAGACCAGCCGTCCGCGGGTACCAAGCGGCTC